>RCNG010000010.1_pt1 | contig 91246 bp, 67 predicted proteins | sample 2041371 | NCBI WGS metagenome assembly RCNG01 (sample SAMN09708227, study PRJNA481090) | Marine sediment metagenome, whole genome shotgun sequencing project. | biome: marine sediment; feature: ocean; material: sediment; isolation source: Sewage treatment plant 1 marine sediment (STP1) ... | reverse complement strand
CCGGCCAGGGTGTTCAGGCCTTTCCAGAGGAATTCCCTCCGGCGGAGGACATCGAGGGGCTTGCGCTTGATCACTGTGTCTCCTTCCTTTCCGGGGGGGCCGGCTTACCGACTGCCGTTTCGTCTTCTTCCTTGATCCGGGTGGCCCTGGGTTCGGAGCATCCAGCCAGCAGCCGGCAGCGGCGGCAGGGCAGCTCGAGCGCGCAGCCCGAAGATCCGGCATCATGCGAGGCCGTCCTCAGCCCCAGAACGGTCCCGGTGAGCGCGAGCCCTCCCAAAGCACAGGCCCGCAGCCCGGCCTTCAAGAAATCCCTCCGGTTCCCGGAACCGGAATCGTGTTTATCTCGCATAGGTCACTCTTTCTTTTCGCCTCATTCCGTGTCCTCCATGGCGACAAAGATGCGGACCGCCCGGCGGGCAGGATCCAGGACGAGGACCCGCTGTGCAGAGTCCAGCGCCAGGTCCAGGCCCACCGTGCCCTCATCGAAGCTGTCCGGCCCGGCCACGACCGAGGCCAGCCGACCCAACCGGTCGTAGACCTTGATCCGGGGTATCCCCTTTTCGCTGGTCACGAACGCACCGTCCTCACGGATGGCGAAGTGGCTGGGATTGCAGCACCCGCAGAAGCCCTCGATCTCCATGGAGAACTCCCCCCAGGATGACCTCAGGCCCCCGTCCCGCGTGTAATTCTCGAGTGTATGCCGCCCGGTGTTGGCCGCCCAGAGGAATCCGTCCGGATCGACCGCCACATCGAAATACGGGCTCGGGATCACGAAGCCCGGGATGTCCAGAGCATCATCTTTGTCCCCGATCCTCTGAGGCCGCCTCCCGGTCCGATCGAACCGCCACACGATGCGCTGGCCCGCGTCGGCCACATAAACATAATCGCCGCCCAGGGCGATGGACGTCAGGATAGCCTCCTCTCCTAGAGAATCCCATACAACGTTAGGGACTCCATCCCGGTCAAAGACCTCGACATGATCGTCTATGCCGGCATAGAGGTCGCCGCTGCCATCCACGGCCAGGCACCAGGCTTTCCCAGATACGGCGATCTCGGACCTCTGAGCGCCCCCGCTGTCGAAGACGAGAATGGATTCCTCCCCCGACACATACAGACCATCCTCGGGCCCCACGGCGAGCGCATAGGCCTGGGCAAAAGGAAGCTCTATGCCCGGGACTTCGGCATAGCGAACCAGATCCGACCCGCTCCGCTTGTAGCTCTCGATATCGTAGGCAAAGGGATTTTCTCCTCCCTCACTGGATCTGTCCGTCACGGCTCGGATCCCGAAGTAGAGGATCCCCGCGACCGAGACGGCGATGACGATCGCCTTCAGCAGCCGGTCTTTCGGATTCCTTTCTTCTCCCATTCTTTTACCTGGCGTTTCTGTTCCTTGCTGTGCTAACGGGCCCTCACATCGATACAGACCAGGCGGTGGGAGTCCCGCAGGAGCAGCCGCCCCTGCACCAGGGCCATGGGCCCCCAGGCATCCACTCCAGGAAGCACCTTGGCCTGCGCCAGTTGGCTGTATTCCCGTGTGCTCGCCCGCAGCACCGTGAGCACACCGTCGTCGCTCAGCACAAATATCTTGCCGTCTGCGACCAGGTAGGGACCCAGGCCGAAGCGGTTGGTCTTGCCGCTCGTCCACACGAAAGTAGCGGGATCATCGGGACGGCAGCACACGAGCTGGCTGCGCAGCGGGCCGGCATCCTTGGGAAGGATGGAGAAAAGATGGCCGTCATAGAAGACCGGGGTCTGCTGTTCCGAGGCCATTCCCTCACTCGGCTTCAGGGTTTGCAGCGTCTCTACCGAGTAGGTGCCGCTCCCATCTTCCCGGAGCTGGATCAGGATGCTGCCCGCACCGTACCCGGCCGTGATGAAAAAGCGCCCGTCCCCCAGGTAGACGGGCGAGGGGGCGACGACATTCGGATTCCATGTGTCTGTAGAGAACAGAACCTCTCCTCGGCTCCCCTCCTCAGCAGACACGCCCAGGATCCCGCCGATCGCGCAGTACACGTACATCTTCCGGCCCAGGACCGTGTGCGGCAATACTGAGGAGTGGGACATGAGCCATTCCTGAGGATTGGGAGTCTGCCAGACGATATCGCCCGTCTCACAGTCCACGCCGACGAGCAGCGCCTTGCCCCCCACGGCCAGGACGGCGGTGTCGCCGTCGATCAGTGGGCACTGTCCCGTGTACCACAGCGGGATCTCGCCTCCGTATTCCTGGATCAGGTCGATCCCCCACCTCAGGTCGCCGGTCTCCGCATCCACACACATGACGTGGCACTTGGGCCCGATGGTCACGACATATTTCTCTGTGGCCGCTGGGATGGTACGGGACATCCCGTGGTTCCGCTTGATGAAAAGCGCGTACCCCCGCCGCCAGATCTCCCGCCCGTCATCCAGGGAAAAGCAGCGCAGGATGTCCGCCCGTTCCTCCTCGTCATAGTCCAGCAGGTAGACACGTCCATGGGAGACCACGGGCCCGGCATGCCCCTCACCCAGGTCCACGGACCACAGGACGGGAGGGCCCGCCGCACTCCAGCGCTCGGCCAGGGGAATTGTCTCCTTGCTGATGTTGTCAAAGTCCGGCCCCCGGAAACGGGGCCAGCCGGCCTGGATCTGAGAAGGGACGCCGTCGAATCCGGCGAAGAAGGATCCGATGTCTGCCTCGGCGGCCCCGCTGACATACCCCTCCGGCCGATTGTCCCCCCCAGGGAGGTTCTCGCTGAAAGTCCGGACCGGATCGTGCAGGAGCCACCAGCCCAGGAGGATCAGCCCGAGACAGACGGCACCGATCGTGGCAGCGAGGTTGAGGCTCTTGTCACTCATCTTGCGGCAGCAGTCAACGGGCAGATATGTCGAACACCATCAGCACCTCACCGTGCCGGACATACAGGCGGCCGTCCTTGATCACGGGGTGGGCCCAGTGCGGCCCGGAGCCCTTATCAATGCGGAACGAACTCACGATATCGAACGCCTCGGGATCCGGCCTTACCAGAGCGACGTCTCCCCGCTCGCTGTAGCAGTAGAGCATCCCGTCTGAAAAGATGAGGTTCCCCTTGTTCCCGATCTTCCGGGCGGAATACATCATCTTCCCGGTCCCCCAGTTCACGCAGTGCCAACCCCTGCGGTTGTGGCCGGAGCCGTAGATCTGGCCGTCGACCAGGACCGCCGCCCCCATCTGGCTGTCGATGTTGCCCTGCTTCCAGACCCGCTGGATTGTGCTCCCGTCCTCTGAAAGCCGGAACATCTGTCCTCCGGTCCCGTAGCCGCTGATCGTGAAGAGGTCTCCCTCAAAAAAAAGCGGGGTATTGGCATTGACGTTGTAGTCAGTGACGTGAGACTGGCTCCACAGGAATTCGCAGGTATCGGCGTCCAGGCCGACCACGGAGCTCTCTGTCATGGTGATGAGGATGCGTCTCTGGCCGTGCTGCACGATCCGCGGCGAGCAGTAGCCGGATGTCTCACCCTTCCCCTTGACCTCCAGCAGGGTTTCGCCCGTGTTCCTGTCGAGAACAGCGACCGTGACTCTGCGGCCTCCCGGGGTGCAGAAGAGGCGGTCGCCGTCCACCAGCAGGGATTCCGTCATCCCCCACTGGAGGTTCCGGGCCCCGAAATCGGCGGCCAGGTCACGGGACCACACTTCCTCGCCGGCCTCATCGAAACACACCACCCGTCCGAAGGCGCTCATGATGTAGATCCGGTCCCCGACCACGGTGGGTGTGGTGCGGGCTCCTGGATGGCTGCCGCTCCACTCGCGGCCATAGGAGGAGGTCCAGAGGGGCTTCCGGTCAAGGTCGAACGCGTACAGGAAACCCTCACTTTTGGTCAGCCCGGTCACATAGATCCTCTCCGGGGTCACGGCCGGGGAAGAATATCCCTCCCCCAGCCCCTCGATGGACCAGAGGAGCTTGGGGCCGTCTTCGGGCCATACCTCCAGCAGGCTATCTCCGGGATAGATGCCGTCGCGCTCCGGGCCCCGCCACTGGGAATCCACCTGCGCGAAAGCGGATGAAAGCAGCATAAAGACAGACAACAGGAAATGCAGTGCTGTTTTCAGTATCATTTTCACCTCGAGAACTCGTCTACAGGATGAAGAACCTCTTATGATACCTTTTTTTCATCCTGGTATATAGGCCTGTGTTAAACTCGTGACCGATCCAGGCCGAATACACTTAACCTATTGAATTAGTATAATGTGGCGGCCCGGGCGCGTCAAGGACACAGCTGGGGAAGAGAGCGTCACTTCTCGGACACGGCGAACAGGTAGTGGTGCGACCGGATGAACAGAGCCCCTTCTGAGATCGCGGGCGTGGCCATCAAAATGTCGTTCATGGCGTTGGTGCCCAGGAGCTCAAACTCCTTCCCGGCCTTGACCACGAACATGTTTCCCTGTTCGCTGGGCAGGTAGAGCTTGCCGTCGGCGGCCACAGCCGAGGCCGAGAAGCTGGCCGCATCGCCGACCTTTTCCCTGTAGATCCGTTCCCCGGTCCGGGCATCGTAGCACTCCAGGGCCCCGTTGCCGCGCAGGTTGTAGAGAAAATCCCCATAGAGGAGCGGGGTCTGCATGTAGGCCCCCCCGCGCCGCAGGCTCCACACGATGTGTTCGTTGGAGGTGGCGCCCTCCTCCAGGGAGATGTCTCCCTCCGCATCCAGCTGGATGGCATAGATGGGCGAGTACTTCCCGTGCGCGCCGTTGATGAAGACCAGGCCGTGGGCCACGACCGGCGTGGGCACGGGGATATCCCCGCCCGGGCTCAGCTTCCAGATCTCCTCACCGGTCTTGAAGTCATAGGAGCCGATGTGCTTGAAACCGTTGACGATGACCTGCGTCCCCTTCTCCCCCACATGGACCGTGGGCGTGCTCCAGGTGGGCACGTCTCCCCGGGCGATCCGCCAGATCTCCTCACCCGTTGCGACCTTAAAGGCAGCCAGGAAGGAGTCCTTCATCACATCGGCCTGGATGATGACGACACCCTCGTGGATCACGGGAGAGGTGGCAAATCCCCACTGGGCCGTGGGGACCATGAAGAAGGCCGAGTCCAGGACGCCGAAGTCCTTCTTCCAGAGAGGCTTGCCGGCCATGTCGTAGCAGAAGAGCCCCTCCGAGCCGAAAAAGGCTAAAACGTGCTTCCCGTCCGTGACCGGCGTCGAGTTGGCATGAGTGGCCTTGGGGTGCCGTTTGACCTTGGGCACGCCCTTGTGTGACAGGCGCTCCCACAGGGTCTTCCCAGTATTTTTATCCAGGCAGTAAATCTTGAACTCGTGTTCGGTGTCGTCTTCAACGGGATTGATGCTGCCATAGAGGCCGACCTTGAGCTCAGGATCCTCCATCCCGCTGACGGCCGTGGTGACAAAGATCCTGTCACCCCAGACGATGGGGCTGGAATGTCCCAGGCCGGGAATCTCTGCCTTCCACAGGATGTTCTGAGACGATTCGACATCCCAGGTCACAGGTGTCGCATAACCCTCGGCGGTCCCAGCGGCCCTGTGTCCCCTGAATCCCGGCCAGTTTATCCCGCCTGACGGGTCCTGGCCGATGATCGGAGTCAGGAAAGTGAATGCCACGAATGCCAAACCTATGGACAATGCAATTCTAATTCTCATGACTTGCTCCCTTTCTACAAAGATACCAGCCGCGGCATCGGATTGTCAATTTTAGGGGAGTCAGGCGTAATACATTCTGGTACAATCTCTATCTTTCTGAAGGAGTCGAAATGAGAACCACGACAGCGATCCTATTTCTCGGAATCATCCTCAGCTTCCTCATATCCTGCACATCTGCTGACGGACCTGGCGGCCCCTGGGAGGGGACGGTCACTGAAGAGGATGGGATCCGGACAGTATCCAATCCGGATGTCCCGCTCTACGGCGAGATCTCCTGGGAACTGGAGACCGAGCTGGTGCTGGGCAGCGACGAAAGCGACGAAAACACCCTGTTCCACGAGGCCCGGAGTTTGGAGGTGGATCCCGCAGGAAATATGTATGTCTTGGACTCGGGGAATTATCGCATCCAGAAATTCGATCCCCAGGGTAATCACCTGCTGACGATCGGGCAGGAGGGACAAGGGCCGGGCGAGTTCGAGGACCTGCCTGCGGTCTTCATCTCACCAGATGGGACCCTATATGCCCTGGGAGGGAACAAGCTGCAGAGGTTCAAGGCCGATGGAACCCTGCTGAGCAGCCTGCCCCTGACACACCGCCTCATCAATCTCTATATCGCCCCCGATAACACGATCTATGGTGTGGAAACCCGGAACACGGAAGAGGGGCGCCGCCGGCTCCTCGTCAAGCTCGATCCCGAGGGGAAGGAACAGGCCGCCATGGCCGAGTTCTCCGATGTCGATGCGGCGGACCACGAAAGCGACGGATCCCGCATGCGCTTTGTCATCCTGCACTTCTACAACAACTTCCTGTACCTGGGTCGGCGGACGCAGGGCGGATTCTTCTACGCCTATACCGCGGATTACACGCTTTACCGCTGCACGGAACAGGGCGGGATGGACCTGATCATCAAGAAGGACGAGGCGCCCATTCTCATCAGCCGCCAGGAGAAGGATGTGACCATCGGCAGGATACGAGACATCATCCTGGCCGGAGGACGGACCATCCCGGAGGAGGTACTGGAGAAGGGATGCCAGTTCCCTGCCTCACGCCCGCATTTTGTCTCGCTTACAACCGACGATCGGGGGCGCCTCTATGTGCGCAGGTTCCGGTCCGTCCTCGATGAGAGTGACACCCAGGTCCTCGATGTATTCGGCCCCGACGGCGTCTATCTCTACCGGATCGTGACGGATGTGGCCCCCCAGGTCATCCAGCGCGGGCTTGCCTACGAGCTGGAAGAGAACCGGGACGAGGGGACCATCCTGCTCAAGCGGCACCGGATCCTGAACTGGGATTCGTTCAAGGATCGCGGGCCTAGAACTTGACCTCCAGGGGAGGGATGTCCTTCGATTCCGAGGCTTGGATATCCTCAAAAGACATCCAATCCCGGGAGTCTGGCTCCCCCACCCGGACGGTGTACAGCCCGGGTGCGAACACCTTGGGCTGGAACTCGGATCCTGACAGCCTCAGCGTGTAGACGACCTCGTCCGACTCCTGCGCGATGATCTGGACGACCGGATTCTCCATGCCCTCGATGTGAAGCTCCGGCAGCCAGGCTTTGGCCTCCCTGCCATAGTTGTCGGCCTGATGGATCCGGATGGGCCAGCCGTCAAAGGGGCTGTCCTTGTCCGGGTCCGCCCAGTAGGGCCAGTTGGAGAGCTCGATCTCCCGGCTTCGCTTGTGGAACGTGATGATGCTGTAACCGGGAACCAATTGGTGGTGCCTTGGTGGATGCCTGTCAGTCTTGCGGGGATTGGCCACGGCACAGACGGTAATTTTGTTGCCGAATCCATCCACAAAGTCGCCGGTGTATTCCGGGCTCCCCGGCTCACGGTTCAGGCCCGGCTCGGGCGGCCACCAGCGACGCGGAAAGAGGTTGCCTGTCGCGGGCGAAACGATCACATAGCCGGAATCCCGCCACTCGTCCACTCCGTACTGGCAGGTGCTGGCAAGGTGCTGGTCCCCCACGATGTGGGTGGCGAAGGCCTTGCGGAAGAGCCTCAGGGCCCGGTCGCGGCCGTCCTGCGGCCAGCCGTTGGAATCGAAATCGGAGACCAGCTTGTCCCCCCGCACATATGTCCCCGGCTCCGGGATATCCAGTCCGGGGACCACGCCGTCGCTCATGGCATCCTGCGGCAGAGTGGCCACGTTGGCGAACAGGGTCTGCGACACGACCGCCTTCATCCAGGTCTGGTGGGACCAGTCCCCGGCCCAGAGCTCGAGGAACCGCAGCTGCCGCTCACCCAGCAGGTCAGCATCCGGGATCCGGCTCAGGCGCTTCACATCCCAGTCCGGGTTCTGCACCCAGCCGTTGGTGATACGTGCCTCGGGGAGCAGGGGCTTGGGTGCGGACTTGAACTTGCGGTCCTCGACGACCGCGAGGCTCAGCCCGCCGATGTTGCACTCCGTGAAATACACGCCGATGCCCTGGTCCACCGGTTCAGGATCGAAGGGATCGGGCATGTGGCTGGTCTGTGTGGCCTCGACCATGTTGACAAACTCGGGGGGCATCTTGTAGCCGCCCTGGTCCTGGGCGGCTGCTCCCTGCAGTCCGGGCGGGGTCGCCTTTCCCCCCGCGCCCCAGATGTTGCCGTGATAGACGTCGTGGTCGTCCGGAATGGCCAGCGTCGGGATCCGGGTGGTCAGCGGCCGGTTGGAGACACACCAAAGGTACCACTTGTAGAGGTAGTCCAGGAAGGCATGCTCCCGGTCGGCCCGTGTGGGGGACGCCCCTTCATACACCTGGTCGCCGGCAAAGAACAGCACGTCCGGAGCGTGTTTCTGCAGCCGCTCGGTGAGGTCCGCGTGCGGATACAGGAGGCCCCAATCCCAGGGATAGGTTTCCTGGTCCAGCCCGCCCCCCGATCTCCGCGAAGGCTTCACGACCTGCTTGACGCAGCTCATGGAGAGCATGGTGAGAGAGTCCTTGTGAAAGGGATCCCGCTTGATGGTCCCATCCAGTGTATACTTCTGTTCCGACTTCCGGTTGAGGAAATACTCGAGCCGGAAGGGCACGTCTCGGTCATACCGCCAGTTTTCGATCCTGAAAGGGGCCGTGAAGGAGGGATACAGGATCTCGGAAGAGCCGGCCTTCTCCCATGAGTCGTTCGGCTTGATGAACAGGGTTACTATCTGGTTTTCTTTCCGGGACAGGGGCATGAACTGGGCCGTGAGCTTTAGAGTGTCGCGGCTCAGCGTGAAAAGCGCCGTGACGATCGGGCCCAGATTGCGATCCGGGAAACTCTGCAGCCGGGAGCCTGAGACCCGCCAGTCCCGGAAGGCGAACCGGGAGCCGCTTTCCCGTTCAGGGCCCGCATGCGAGACCAGTGCGATGCCACCTTGGAGGCGCCCGGCCGGCGCCGCTGTAGCGATCTGCTGCGTCACCGCCTTGTCTGTGGCCGGATCTCTCCCCACGACACCCAGCATGTCCCGGCCGTCCTCCTGATAGATGCGGGCCTCCAGCAGGAGCTCATCCCAGCCCAAGGTCTCCTGGTCAGGGAGGATCAGATATTTTTCCTTGTGTTCGAGGTCCCTCACGAAGACACGACCTTTGCCGTCGATCCCGACGAAGAGCCCTGCCTGGGGTCCATAGGCATGGTGGATGAGAGAAGCGGCTCGATAGTCCAGGTCCTTCCCTGCGCCCAGGAGGAATCCGGCCGCCGAGTCTTGGGCATCTTCCCCGGCCAGCTTTCTAATGATCGCACGGATCTTGAGGGCTCCCCCGTTCTCCTGCAGGCGCAGGGTGGTCACATGGACCGTTCGCAGCGGAAGCGTGCTCAGGCATTCGAGCTGTCCCCCTGCCACGCGCCAGTCCTGGAGGCGGTTGGCCCAGAGCTCCGGGCCGGCCCAGGGGCCATCCGGGGAGAATTCCCAGTCGCTCTGATAGGACCATCCCCCGCCGGTGGAACAGCATGCCAGTATCACAATCCCCAGGACAGAGACTCCCAGACACATCAGGGGCCGGATCTTGGAGGGGAACGGGGAGATATCCTCCCAACGGATTTTTCGCATCATGACCTCACGGAGACGAGATGGAAAATATATATCACACGGCATGCATTCATATCAATGTGCAGGCCATGGGAGACATGAGAGGGAATCCGAGATCGCCCGGAAAGCAGGATCAATCCTGCAACAGATGCACGAGGCCCATCTGTCTGAGCAAGCCTGAATAACGGGGATCGGAAACGATGGCTTTGAAAGGTATGGGGATCGTGATATAGACCAGGTTGCCGTCATGCTCATCATAGGCTTTCTGGAACCACTCGAAGGCCCGGTCGACATCCCCGAGCCCAAGACAGATCGCGCCTATCCAGAAGGTTGACACATATCCCTTTTGGGACCGCTCCCGGAGCTCATCCAGGAGCGCTTGGGCCTTCTCTTTTTTGCCTGCCAGGCCATAGTAGAAGCCCAGCACTCCCAGGTTGGCGACGAACCGGATCCCAGCATCCACGACCTTTTCGCCCGCGGTGATGGCTTCTGCATACATGCCCTTCTGGCCGTAGGCGTCCATGAGGCCGTGATATGCGATCACAAAGTTCGGCTCCAGTACGAGAATCTGTTCGAACACCTCGATGGCACTGTCGAATTCACTCAGATAATAGTAACAGTAGCCGATCCGGACCTTGACGAGCAGGTTGAGCGGGTCCAGCTCCTGTGCACGTTCGATAACCGTCAGAGACTCAGAGTACCGACGCTCCAGCAGAGTGAGGTACATTTCCTTCCACAGGTGGGCACCGACGCTGTTGGTATTGAGCTCGAGGGCTTTCTGGAAATTCTCTTTTGCCGCATGGCGATCCCATTCATGGAACGTGGCCACGGCGCCCAGGGAAACATAGGCCTCACTCAAGCAAGGATCGATCTCCAGGGCCTTGAGAGCCGACGCCTTGGCCTGGGGCATGGCCTCCCTGCTTGGGAGTATATCGAAGCCCGTCGCCATCATGATGAGCGCCTCGGCCTTGCCTGCGTAGGCCGGGGCGAAACCGGGATCACTCTCGATGGCCCGATCGTAGAAGGAAAGCGTCTTGTCGACCCAATCCGGGCCGAGCTGATTGAAGCAGTACCGTGCCTTGAGATAGAGATCATAGGCCTCTACCTTTAGAGCCGGGCGTTCTTGCGGAGCCGGCTGCGGTACGGGCAGGGCGGCCTCGAGTCTCGAGACGATCTCCGCCGTGATCTCGTCCTGGATGGCGAACACGTCCTCCAGGTTCCGGTCGAAGCGTTCCGACCAAATATGATAGCCGTCATCCACATCGATCAGCTGGGCCGTGATGCGGATCCGTTCACCGGCCTTCCTCACGCTGCCCTCGAGCAGTGTTCCCACGTTCAGCCTTTGGCCCACCTCGCGGAGATCGATCTTTTCGCCTTTGAAAGCGAACGAGGAGGTTCGGGCCACAACTCGCATCCCCGGGATCTTGGTGAGGGCATTGATCAGCTCCTCGGTCAGGCCGTCGCTGAAGTACTCGTTCTCCGGGTCCGCGCTCATGTTGACGAACGGCAGCACGGCTATGGAGGGGACCTCCTCGGCTGGAGGCGCAGGTCCAGGATATGACCGGGTATCAACAATGGATTCCAAGTCCTGGATCATCGGCTTCAGGTCGGTGTACCGATCCACGGGATCTTTCTGCATGCACCGAGTGACGATCACATTCAATCTATCGGGAACCTCAGCTCGCAGGGATCGCAGCCCTGTTGGTTCCCGGTTCAGTATCGCGTGAAACACGGCCTGCGTCTCCGGGACCTCGAAGGGACGTTTCCCTGTCAGCATCTCATACAGTGTGCACCCCAGCGACCATATGTCAGTCCTGTTATCGGCAGGTTCGCCGCGGACCTGTTCAGGCGACATGTAGGCGGCGGTCCCCATGACCGTGGCGGTCTGGGTCAGGTCGGCCCCCCATGAGAGTTTGGCCAGGCCGAAGTCCATGACCTTGACCTCTCCGCTCTCCGTCAGCATGATGTTGGCGGGCTTGACGTCCCGATGAACGATGCCCCTGGCATGGGCAGACTGGATGCCGGCGGCCGCCTGGGATGCGATGCGGACCGCTTCCGATATTTGGAGAGGACCTTCCGCAAGCTTCTCTTTCAAGCTCTGTCCGGCGATGAAGGCCATCGCGATGAAGATCCTGTCGTCCGCCTCATCGATCTCATAGACCGTACAGATGTGGGGGTGGTCCAGGGCGGCCGCAGCCTGTGCCTCCCGGACAAAGCGGGCTTTGGCTCCCGGATCGTGTGTCAGCTCCGGCGGCAGGAACTTGAGAGCCACCACCCGTCTCAGTTTGGTGTCCTCCGCCTTGTACACCACTCCCATCCCGCCCTGGCCGATCTTCTCCAGGACCTGATAGTGAGAGATGGACTTTCCGATCATTGTCCCATGCTTCCGCAGTGTATAGAATGATTTATCACATCTCATGGGAATGGTAAAGCGGCAACTCATAGCGCATTGACTTTGAAAATCTCCGGTGATAAGTTTTCAGGTAGTAAGTTTTCATGACTTCAGGCAAAGAATACTCAGGAAATCCGCGATTTTATATCCGGGAGTTATAAAATGCGCCATTCACCTTCTCGCGGCTTGCGGCCTGCCTGGTCCGCCCTCCTGCTCCTGCCGGCGCTGCTCATCTTAGCCTCGTCTGTCAGTCCCTGCACGTTCTTCATGTCCACGCTCAAGGGGATCACGTTTTTCGGCAACAACGAGGACTTCAGCGATGAAAAGACCAATGTCTGGTTCATTCCGGCACAGGACGGCAAGTTCGGCTACATGTATTTCAGCTATGACAACGGCTGGCCGCAGGGCGGGATGAACGACCGGGGCCTGTGCTTCGATGGGGCTTCAACCCCCAAGGTCAACCTGAAGTTCGCTCCCGAGAAGAAAAATTACCGGGGCTACCTCCCGGATAAGATCATGGGCAAATGCAAGACCGTGGAGGATGTCATCGCCGTGATCCGGGAATTCAAGTTCAGCGGCCTGAGGGGGCAGGGCCAGCTCCTCTTTGCTGACGCCGCGGGAGGCGCGGTAATCCTGGGGGGACCGGACGAGAACGGCGACCTGGATATCATCCGGAAGGATCGTGACATCATGGTCCTGACCAATTTCTTTCCCAATCACCCGGATATGGGCGGATTCCCCTGCCTGCGGTACAAGTCCGCCACGGTTCACCTGGAAAAGGATCCCAGCCCGGCTCTGGATAACTTCAGAGGCATCCTCCAAAAAGTCAGCTCGAAATACACTCAGTATTCAAATGTCTTCGATCTGAACAACCGGGTCGTCTGGATCTATCATCAGCAGGATTTCGCAAGGGTGGTCAGGCTGAGCCTGCAGGACGAGCTGGACAAGGGTGCACACACTTACCGGATCCACCATCTGTTCGGTGCACCGCGTGAGGGAGAGGGGCTAGAGGAGATCAACCGGCTCAGAAAGGCGGGCCGGATCTCACGCCGGATCCCCAGGTTCACCGCCTTTCACTAGGTCCCTTCACGCCTTGGGATGGGAGCGGAACCACTCCACGGTCTGGGCGATCGCCTCGTCCAGGGGAGTTGCCTCAAATCCAAATGCCCTCTCGAATCGGGAGTGATCCACGACAAACGGTTCTTCCCACAGATACAGCATCTCGTGGAGCTCGCGCATGACCGGGAGGAAGGCCCCCATGAGCTTGACCATGACGCGGGGGACGGAGCTGATCTTGGGTTTCTTGCCTGCAGCGGCGAACACCCGTCCGATGAAATCCCGCACCGTCACGGTCTCCGGGCTGGGGATGTGCCAGATCTTCCCCAGGGCCTCGTCCTTTTCCCCCAGCAAGACAAGGGCCCGGGCGATGTCGGGTACAAAGGTCATGGTGTGGGCCTGGTCCGGATCTCCCAGCACCTGCACCTTTTTCCCGGCCAGGGCCGGGTAGAAGACCCTGTCGCCCATGCCGGCCAGCAAGGCTCTGGGCCCGAAAAAGTCGGAGGCCCGGGCGCTGACCGCCCGGATCCGGCCGCTCTGGTGAGCCGACATGATCTCTTCGGCCATTCGGGCCCGGATCATCCCCTTGCGTGTGAGCGCGTCATAGTTCAAGTCTTCAGTGAGATGTTTTCCCCTGGTTTCGCCATACATATAAAGGTTTTCCATGGAAACAAGCCTGGCCCCGGCATGGACGGCACCCACGATGATCCCGTTCTGAAGGGGCGGAAAAAGCTCGGCCCACTTGTCATAGGGTGGGCTGCAGCAGCTGTACACCACAGAAGCGCCCTGACAGACGCGTTCGGTGAACTCCAGATCTGCGGCGTCGCCGCCCTCTACCTCGATCCCCTTGGGGGCCTCGACCCGGCCGCTGCGGGACACAATCCGGACCTGCTTCCCCCGAGCTATCAACTCATCCATCACGGCCAGGCCCACGGGCCCGGCCCCAAAGATCACATGGAGTTCCCTTTCACTCATATTCGCCTCCTCCTATTATTTACCACAAACCCCATCTCCGCTCCAATCTATTTCGAGAGTTGAACGGCGTGTGGGATTGTTTTATTATACGGACAGGGGAATATTCCGATGGCAGAACGACTCAAAGACATGTTTTTTACACCCGATTCCATGGACGCCTTTGCAGAGGCCATACAATCGGCCTGTCCCGAGTTCGACACGGAGCGCTTCAAGGCTCTTGTGTTCGACGGTTCTTTCGAAGGAAAGGAAGTGAAGGACAGGATGAGCCACACGACACGGTGTCTGCGGCAGGCCCTGCCCGCCGCCTATCCGGAGGCGCTCGAGGTCCTGGTGGAGGCCACCCCTCACGTCAAGGGCTTCGAATCCATGTGCCTGCCCGATTTTATCGAGCAGTACGGAATGGAAGACTGGGACCGGTCCCTGGAGGCCCTGGGCCGCATCAGCAGGCGCATCACTGGTGAGCTGGCCATCCGGCCTTTTCTGGACAAAGATCCGGAGAGGGTTCTGCCCTTTCTCTCGACCTGGGCCGAGGACGAGAGCCATACTCTGCGCCGCCTGGTCAGCGAGGGGACACGCCCCCGTCTCCCCTGGGCCATGGCCCTGCCCCGCTTCAAGAAGGATCCGCGTATGATGCTGCCTTTCCTCGAAAAGCTGAAGGACGACGAATCCGAGGATGTGCGCCGGAGCGTCTCCAACCACTTGAACGACATCTCCAAAGACAATCCCGAGATCGCGCTGGAGGTCTGCGGCCGGTGGTACGGGCAGTCGGAAGACACGGACAGGATCGTCAAGCACGCCTGCCGGACGCTGCTCAAGGCAGGCGACAAGCGGGCCCTCCAGATCTTCGGCTACAGTGATCCTGCGTCCATGCGGGTCGAGGGCCTCAGCCTCGAAGCCGAGGCTTTCTCGATAGGCAGCGAGCTGAGGTTTTCCTATGATCTGCACCTGCAGGAGGGGGGCAAGGTCAGGCTCGAGTATGCCATCACCTATGTCAAAGCCCGGGGTAAGCAGTCCAGGAAGGTCTTCAAGCAGACCGAGAACCAGTACTCCCCTGGAGTCTACTCCTTCAAGCGCAAGCACTCCTTCGCAGACATGTCCACCCGCAAGCATTACCCGGGGACTCACCGCCTCGAGGTCGTCGTGAACGGAGAGGAGAAGGCTTCTGCGCCCTTCGACGTGCAGGCCTAGGCGGCCACTCAGATCCCAACCATGTCCCGGGGCATCATCCGGATGAATGGGGGGGAAGAGGGGGGCTTTTCGAGCGGCGAGAGCTTCTCGCCCAGCTGATCCCGATGCTCACCATATAGATCAAGGAGATGATAAGGACGATGATGGGGCCGGGTGCGAAGTTGATGAGATAGGCGATAAACAACCCGCTCACCGTGGCGACCAGCGTGATCACGGACGCGGTGACCATGATCCCCTTCACCGTCTTGTGGAACAGCTGGCCCACGGCGGCCGGCATTGTGAGCAGCGCGATCATGAGCACGATCCCTACGACCCGGATGATGGTCACGACGGTCAGAGCGATCACGCCGAACAGGATAAGATCCACCAGCAGGACCCGGAGGTTACGCACCTCGGCGTATTCCTCATCGAAGGCCACAGCCAGGAAGGGATTGTACATGAGGACCACAGCCAGAATGATCAGCAGGTCCAGGATTACAATCATGGCCAGGTCAACCGTACTGACCAGTAGGATGTTGCCGAACAGATAGGAGAAGAGGTCCGTGGCATATCCCGGTGTCAGGAACATGAAAACCAGGCCCACCGCCATGCCCGTGGCCCAGAGTGCGCTCAGGAGCGTGTCGAGCCGATTGCGGGCTCGCTTCCGGAACACGGCCACGCTGGAAGAGGCCAGCAGGCTGAATACCACGGCTCCGATCAGGGGATTCAGGCCGAGGTAGTAACTGATACCCAGCCCGCCGAAGGCCGAGTGCGCGATGCTGCCGGCGATCAGCGACATGCGTTTGACCACGATGTAGGTGCCGATGATGCCGGCGGCCAGGGAGGCCAGGATCGCGATGAGCAGCGCATTCTGGAAGAACTGGTAGTGGAGTATTTCGAAGATCTTACACCTCGCACATCCGCTTCATTTCGAGGGAATCGATCCCATGATAGCGCAGTCCGTGGGAGTCGCATTTGTTGATGCAGGCCACTTCCTTGACGAAGCGGGAGAGCATGTCCAGGTTGTGGTCCACTACTACGATGGCGATGTCCCGCTGGAGCTCTTTCAGGATCTCGTAGAAGGTCTCCTGGACATGGATGTCGATGTTGGACATGGGCTCGTCCAGGAGCAGCAGCCGGGGACGGTTGGCCAGGGCACGGGCCACGAACACCCGCTGCTTCTCGCCGCCAGAGAGCTCGTTCAGCTTGCGGTCCTTGAGCTCCCAGATCTGCATCTGCTTGAGGGCATTTTCCGCCGCCAGTCTGTCCTCCTGCGAATACCGCCCGATCAGGCGCCCACCCAGGCGGCTCAGCAGGACCACCTCGTGCGCGGTGATGGGGAAGTCGAAATCGATGTCCACAAACTGGGAGAGGTAGCCGATGTGTGCGCGCCCCTCCCGAGCGGGCTTGCCGAAGACCTCGATGATCCCCGAATCGGGCCGCAGCATACCCAGGATCAGCTTGAGCAGGGTGGTCTTGCCCCCGCCATTGGGACCGATAATTCCCAGGAAGTCATCCGCGAAGATTGTGAGTTGGATGTCGTGCAGGAAGGGCTTTTCGTCGTAGCTGAATGAGAGGTCGCGGACCCGGACGATCTCCGGCCTCATGCCCTCGTGTTCGTCGTTAGCGGTTGAGATAGTCATAGACGGTCTGCCCCACGTTCCTCAGGTTAACAATGTAGTCCTCCGCCAGGGGATCGATGGAGACTGCCACGCCGTCGATCTCCCGGGCCACAGAGGCGGCCAGCTCCCGGCTGAACTGAGCCTGTACGAATATGACCTTAATGTCCTCTCGCCTGGCCGTATCGATGACTTGACGCAGCTGTTCGGCCGTAGGATCCTTGCCGGCCTGCTCGATCGCCAGCTGTTCCAGTCCATAGGCGTCAGTAAAATAGCCCCAGGCCGGGTGGAAAACGAGGATGGTACGCGACTCGAGCCCGGCAAGCAGGGCTGTGAGCTCTGCATGCAGCTCGTCGAGCTGCGCGGTGTAGGCTGCTGCATTGTTTCGGTAGTCATCCGCCCGCCCTGGGTCCAGCTCGGCCAGGGCCCTGGCGATGGCCCCCACCTGAAGCTTGACTGCCAAAGGGGAGAGCCAGACATGCGGATCGACTCCCCTGCCGTGATCATCCTCCGATTCAGCGCCTGCTCCCTCCTCCGCATGTTCCTCCCCTTCGTGCTCGTGGTCGTGAGCGTGCGATTCGTCCGAGCCGAAGTGCCGGAGCTCGATACCCTCCGAAGTGTCCACAACCCGCATGTCCGGATTCAGGGAACGGATCTGATTGAAATGCGCCTGTTCGAAGCCGATATGGCCGATCCGGAAGAAAATATCCGCCTCTTCGACCCGCACCAGGTCCCCGGGCTTCGGGTCATAGGTCGCAGGACTGGCGCCCGGGGGGATGATTACGTGGACGGACACATATTCTCCGCCCACGGCTTCCACGAAGTCCTTCTGAGGCAGGATGCTGACCAATACCTTTGGGGAGTCCCCAACATCCTCCTGCGGAGCCTGGCCGCAGGCAGACCAGAGAAGGAGGCACACCGCGCACATGCTCAAAGTTCTTTTCATTGAATCGTCCCTAATTTGCAGGGGAATTATAGAACAGACCGGGAAGCAAACTCAATAGGGGCCAGTCTTTATTCCTGTAACATAACGAAAACCCCTGCGTATAAATGGGGTGAGATCGGCTCCCAGGAACGGACGCTCTCTCAAGATCGGATCACATAGAAGACGAAAGAACGAAAAAGGAGTACATCCATGAAAAAAGCTCTCACCATCACATTTGTCATCCTCTTGGGTCTGCTGCTCAGCACGGTCGTCCGCGCCGAGGCGATCAAGCAGAACATCGTCCCTGCCGATGCCAGCTGGGTCGTCCATGTCGACCTGGAAAAGCTTCTCACCAGCCAATTCTTCACCCACATCATGGGGACAGAGGGCTGGGACGAACTGGAAAGAAAGAGTTCCACATTCGAAAAGAGGTACCAGATCAACCTCCTGAAGGACATCCGGGGTGTCACGGTCTACGGCATGGGCCACGGCGAGGAACATGCGGTGGCCTGCATCTCCGGCCGCATCGACAAGGAGCACCTGCTCCACCTGCTGGGCATGGAGGATTCCCACAAGGAGATCCCCCACGGAAGCTTCACCATGCATAGTTGGGACGGGGATGAGTTCGGGGCCTTTGTGGGGGACGAAATGGCCATCATCGCCCAGGGAGAGGACATGCTGAGGCATGCCCTGGACGTCATCGCCGGCAAGGCTCCCAACATCACGCGCTCCGAGTCTGAGTCTCTCCTCAGCCGGGCCCCCGGCGACAGCATCGTGTCCGCCGTCGCCCATGATATCCCGAGCCTCCTGGGCGATGAGAAGGACGACCACTCCGCCATCCTGAAGAAAGCCCAAAGCGCTGTGTTCCATTTTCGGGAGAAGGGCGACGACCTCCTCCTGGGAGCCGAGCTGTCGGTCCAGACCGAGAAGGATGCCGACAACATCGAGCAGATGCTCCGGGGCCTCCTGGCCATGGTGGACATGTACAAGGACCAGATCCCCAAGGACATCAAAATCCCAGAGGACATCAAGATCTCCCGGGCGGGCAAACTCGTACGTGTGGACATAAGCTATCCCACTGCCGATGCCATCAAGTTGATAGCGGAGAAGGGGCATTTTCCATTCCGGTTTATCGCCGGCGTATTCGGCCCCTTCCTTCCCCGGTAGACATCCCGTTCGATTAGGCATACATTGAATATGGAAGGTGATGGACAGGACGACAACTCTGACCGAATTCTCGGATGAGGAGCTGGCCCTCCAGGTGGCGGCTGGCTCCCGTCCGAGTTATGAAGAACTCGTCTGCCGGTACACGCCTCGACTCTTCCATTTCCTGCGGGCACGCATCGGCTCGGATCAGGATACCGAAGACCTCGTCCAGGAAACCTTCCTGAAGTCATACCGGAACATAGGGCGCTACGATCCGAAGTGGAAATTCTCGACCTGGATCTACACGGTGGCGCTGCGCCTGGCCATCAGCCACTATCGAAGCCGGAAGCCGCCCGGCACCGCACAGGAGCCGCTGTCACGAGAGGACGATCCGGCAGATCAAGTGATCCGGAAGCAGGAATCCAGGAACATCTGGTCACTGGCCAGAGGACTCAAGCGCAAACAGTTCCAATCCCTCTGGCTGCGCTATGCGGAAGACATGTCCACTCAGGAGATCGCTGAGGTCCTGAGCGTGACCCCGGTCCAGGTCCGGGTCCTGCTCCACCGCGGACGGACCAACCTGGCCAAACTCTACAGCCGGCCCGGCGGGGCCGGAGAACTGGCCGAGGGGACGGCCGGCCGCCAAAACGTCCCATTATGATATAGACAGGAGAATACAATGCTGTGTAACTGGAATCGATGGCGCATCTCGAAGGCCGTGGACACGGGCAGCCCCCTGCCCAAGTCTCTGGAGCGGCACCTGCAAGGCTGTGAAGGTTGCCGCGAGTACCACCTCTTCAGCAGCACTCTGCCAAACAAGGCAGGGACCGCCCTCGTTTCCCTCCTGTCCGCGGATACAAAAGACCTCAGCAGCCGGATCCTGACCGACTTAGACGGGGCAGCCGCACAAGATTCCGCACGAAAGAGCCGGCGCTCCCCCTTTGTCATAGCCGCCTTCTCCACTGCTGCAACCATGGCGGCCCTGCTTCTGGGTTTCGTGCTTCTGCGGCCTCCCGCTCCTCCCGATCTCTCGGATCTGAATCCGCTCGGCGAGCTTCGGAGCGCGGAGTCCACCCTGTCCAGACTTGTCAAGAACATGGACTCGCCCTACCACACGGAACTGGAAAACCTCGGTGCGTCCCTCAATGCGACCGCGGAATTCTTCCGCAGCTTCCTGGACATCGGCCTGGGCACGGAGGAATAACCCGGGCCCCATTCTTCTCGATCCGGATTGAGGTTCTCTTGTCGCCCCCATGTTGGTACAATAGGGCTCATGTTTCCCTCCGATCAGCCATGCTCAGCCCGAGTCCGCTCGAGGGCTGCTCTCCTCATTATCGCGTTCTCCTTGGCGGCGGCGACCGGGTGCAGCCATGTGAAACCTTTTTACCGGGATGGGCACCCCACTCTCAACCAATCCGTTCCTGCATCCGAGACGATCCGTTATCGGCTGCTGCTGCTCGGGGATGCGGGCGCACCCCGGATCAATGAGCCGAACCTGCTCCTCCTGACCAGGTGGGCCTGCGAAATCCCGGCCAGGACCATGGTCATCTTCCTTGGAGACAATGTCTATCCCGACGGCATGCCTCCTCTCGAAGCAGCGGAAAGAGCGGAGGGGGAGCGTCGCCTCCAGGCCCAGATCGATGTGATACGAGAGAGCGGGGCCGAGGGCTTCTTCCTGGCCGGGAACCACGATTGGGTACAGGGACTGGCCGGCCTCCAACGCCAAGCTGAGTTTGCGCAGGCCCAGTTGGGAAGAGACGATGCATTTCTGCCCCGGCCCGGCTGCGTCGGGCCCATGGTGCTGGACAGGGAAAACCTCCGGATCATCGCCCTGGACACCGACATCTGGTTGAATCCTCGACTCGATCCCGAGGAGGGATGCCCCTGCGGGGATCTGGATGAATCGCTGAACAGGCTGAAAGACCTGCTGCGGACCGCCGGGGAACGACATGTGGTCGTGGTGGGCCATCATCCCCTGGACACGCACGGCATCCACGGTGGATTCTACGATTGGAAGGACCATCTGTTCCCGCTCCGGGTCGTGAAAAAATGGATGTGGCTCCCACTCCCGATCATCGGATCGCTCTATCCCATCCTGCGCTGGAATGTAGGGAAGCACTTCGAGGAACTCAACAGCGACACATATAGGAACATGATCCAGAAGTTCGGAGAGGCCTTCAGCATAAAAAAGCCTCTGCTCAACGCCGGAGGCCACGACCACTCCCTCCAGGTCCTGGGGGGAGATTCGGTGGGCAGCATCCTGGTCAGCGGCGCGGGCATCGACTCCAGGTTGAGCACCGTCACCAATCGGAAAAACACCCTCTTCGCCCACCTCCATACGGGATTTATGGCCGTGGACTTTCGGGAAGACGGGAGTGTCTGGCTCTCGGTGGTCGAACCCGGGCCTGACGAGGTCGTGTTCCGGCTGCGCCTGGATACACGAGTGCCCTAGGGATTCATGATCTTAGTTGGGATATCCCGGCCGAATCCGCCAGTATCTCCGGCCTCAAGCAGCAGGGCTTGCAGGCGCCGCGTCAAAGCGCCCACCCGTTCTCCGTGCTCAGGGAGCTCCGCGAGGTTGATCGTCTCCCAGGGATCCGTCTTCAGGTCGAAGAGCTGGACGGTCTGCCTGCCGTTGACATTGTAGAGGATGAGTTTCCAGCGGCCCGACCGCAGGGCCCTCTGAAGATCCTTATATGCATAGACCAGGGCATCCCGCCCGGAATCCCCCACGCCCTGCAGCACAGGCAGCAGGCTCTGCCCCCAGATGCCGCTCGGGCTCTGGAGCCCGGTCAGGTCGCACACTGTGGGGAACACATCGTTCAGGTAGCAGAGGGCCTCCCTCTGCACACCGGCCGGGATCCCGGGACCGCACAGGATCAGGGGCACATGTATGCTGTGCTCGTACAGGCTCTGTTTTCCCATCAGACCGTGCTGCCCCAGGGCCAGGCCGTTGTCTCCCGTAAACACGATGATGGTTTTTTCGTACTGCCCCGACCTCCGCAGGGCTTCGAGCACCCTACCGATCTGGGCGTCCAGGTGTGTGATGCACGCATAGTACTCGGCGATGTGGCGGCGGACCTCGGACTCGGACCGTGGGAATCCTGCCAGGAGCTCGTCGCGTACCTTGAGCTCCCCGTTGTCGAAGGGATGCTCAGGCAGGAAGTTTTCCGGGAGAGGGATGCTGTCCGGGTCATACAGATCCAGGAATTCCTGCGGCATGGTCCGGGGATCGTGAGGGGCCGTGTAGGATACATACAGGAGGAAGGGCGATCCGCCCCTTCGGCGCTCGAGGAAGGATACGGCAGCATCGGAAAACAGGACGCTGGAGTGCTTGCCGTCGACGATGTGCTGGTATCCCCTGTGCTGGACCTGATTGGAGGAAAAGGGCTCAGCGATCACCGGCGTGCGGGCCGCATATGCCCCCTCCGGGTCGAAGTCGTAGACTGGCACGTTCCAGTGATCGCTCATCCCCCCGAAAAAGATCCCGGCCCCGTCAGAGAAGCAGCGGGCAAAGGCCGGGCGGCCGTTGTGCCACTTTCCGGTGCCGAACGTTGTGTACCCTCCCTGGACGTTCCGGAACACCTCGGGCAGCATGGCATGGTCCTCAGGGATCACTCCCCCCCTCTCCTGCAGGCGGAAGAGGCTGCGGCCGGTGAGCAGCATGGCGCGGCTGGGCATGCACACGGCGCCGCTGTGGCTGCCCATGATGTAGGCCTGGCTGAAAGAAGTGCCGCTCCGAGCCAGCGAATCCATGTGGGGCGTTTGAATGTGGGGATTCCCCAGCGCCCCGATGGTGTCGAACCTCTGGTCGTCGGTGAAGAGGAAGAGCAGGTTGGGCCGCTCGCTCCCAGACGGGCCTGGACGGCATCCGAGCATGGGGAACGAAGCGGCGAGGCTCCCCGCAGCCATGCCCTTCAGAAAATCGCGGCGAGTCCAGTGCAAATCAGGCATGTGCGCTCCTCATTTCCGGCATCTGGTCATCAAGCGGCAACATGCGAACGTTGTGAACTCAAATCGGGCTTCCGGAGACTGTGGATAGGGGGATGTGACCATCTGACTCGTATTGGATTCTATCAAATCAGTCATGGAGAGTCGAATGGCGTTTGTCCCCATTGACCGATTCGGTACTTTTGCGGTAGATTTAAGGAGCCTGATCTTCAAGGAATACAAGCAGAATAACATATGAAGATCCACAAACTGGACCGCGATAAAGCCAGACAGGAAGCAGAAGAGAAAAAAGCTTTATTGAGGCAGAAAAAAAGGAACGCTCAAAAAATCCGGCCTCTCTCATTCAAGCTTCTGCTAGAAACCATATTCAAACGCAGGCCACCGGTCTGAGGCTTCATTCGATCCCCCCTACATTTTTTCCAGCTCTTTATCCACTAAAACCTGTCTAACAAAGCCGATCAACTCTGGGAGATCAAGGGGCTTACTGATAAAGTAGTCTGCCTCCGAACCTTCGATCACTTGTCTGAATGTGTTGTAGTCGTAAACCTGGGACATCAATATGACGGTTACATTAGACAGCAGTGGATTCTGGCGGATCCGGGCACAGAGTTCCAACCCATGCAGTTTGGGCAATAGCAGGTCTGTGATCACGACATCCGGGCATTGGGTTTGGATGATGCTGAGGGCTTGCATGCCATCCTGGGCGACCATTGCCTCGAAGCCGGCATCGGTCAAGGCCCTTTCGAGCATGGCCCGGGTTACCTTGTCGTCATCCACGATCACGGCTCGAAAGCTCATTCCGGACTCCAGTGCACGGCTTACACGTCGGTCGCGCCCAGGCGCTGCCCAGGCCCTCCTTTCATAGCACAGAAAAATGTCAAAAACAACCTGAGGCTGTGTCCCAACTTTGTCGCTGGATGTGCGTATTAGAAGGTGATATGGTGTTCCCTCGAAAGATATCCGCATGAAAAACATACTCAAGCTTCTATTTTTCGCATTCTTTATCGGCCTGATCCTCGGGTCCAGCCTCCCCCTGATGGCACAAGGCGAGCAGGAGCCGATGCGGCCCCTGCATACCGGATCCGCACCTAAGATCGACGGTGTGCTCGACGATGCCGTGTGGCAGAATGCTCCTACGGTCAAGGGCTTCAAGACCTGGCAGCCGGACTACGGCCGGGACATGGCGGAAAATACCACCGTGTATTTTGCCTATGACGAGGAAAACCTGTATTTTGCCTTCCGCTGTTTCGACAGCCGGCCGGACCGGATCAAGACCTCGGTCACGAGCCGCGACAGCGTCATCCAGGATGACTGGGTCTGCATCAACCTCGACACTTTCTATGACCAGCAGTCACTCCACGTCTTCTACTGCAATCCCCAAGGCATCCAGAGCGATTCGCGCTTCGAGGGCAACCAGGAGGATTTCAGCGTCGACATGGTCTGGTACAGCGAGGGCCGGATCGACGAGCTGGGCTATGTGGTCGAGATCCGGATCCCGTTCAAGAGCCTGCGCTTCGCGAATCGGGATCCCGTGGAGATGGGCGTGATCTTCGAACGAAGGATCTCCCGCCTCTCCGAATCCGGCACCTATCCGGCCCTGGACTCGGTCCAGGGACCCAATTTCTTGACCCAGACCATGCCGCTCCTCTATTCCGACGTCAAACACTACCGGCTGTTCGAGCTCCTGCCCGCCTTCACGTTCGGCAGCAACCGGGAATCGGACCAGGGATCGCTATCCGCCGCCGATAACCAGGGCGAAGCCAGCTTGACCGCCAAGTACGGCATCTCCTCCGATCTGATCCTGGACGGGACAATCAATCCGGATTTCAGCCAGGTCGAGTCAGACGCCGGGCAGATCGACTTCAACCTCCGCTACTCCCTCTTCTACCCTGAGAAGCGGCCGTTCTTCCTGGAGGGGCTGGAAAAATTCAACTTCGGAGGATTCCACGCCAGCGATCCCCTGGTCAAGGTCGTGCACACGCGCACCATCGTAAATCCCCTGACCGGATTCAAGCTGAACGGCAAAATCGGCTCGAAAAATACCATCGCGGCGATCTATGCCATGGACGAACTTCCGGATGAATCTCCGGGTAAATACGCCCACTTCACGATCTTCCGGTACAAGCGGGCCCTCAGCGGAGACAGCTTCATCGGCGGGTTCTACACAGGCCGGGAGCGTACGGACGGCTACAACCGCCTGTTGGGGACGGATGGGCAGATCCGCCTGGGGCCGTCCAGCATCTTCGGGTTCCACTTGTTCGGATCCCAGACGCAGAAGGAGCCGGAGACTTCCCAGGAGAACGGCCATGCCCTGGGGCTGCACTACTACTACACCACGAGCGACTGGGTGGTCATGCTCGGCGCCCAGGACATCGCCGAGGGATTCCAGACAGAGACCGGCTACGTCACCCGGACCGGATTGAGCCGCTTCCGCTCCGGAGTGCTGCGGATGTTCCACCTGGATTCAAAGGTTGTGCAGCGGATCGATCCCGTGATCCACAGCACGCAGATCAGGGACAAATACAGCGGCCTCTACGAGACCTTCAACTCGTTCGACATCCGCTTCCTCCTGCCGCGCAACACGATGTTCCTGATCGGCGTCCGCTATGCGACCGAGGTCTTCCTGGCGGAACGGTTCAACACCAACCTGGCCCGCTTCATCGCCAGCAGCCAGCTGACAAAGCAGGTCCAGCTCGCACTCCTTCTTTTCCCCATCCGGAACAAGATCCGTTATGTCGAAAATCCCTACCAGGGATACGGCCACGACGCCAGTTTCTCAGTCCTGTTTCTGCCCTCTGAAAACCTGCACCTCGAACTCAGCCTCTCCTACTCCGACTTCTACCGCAAATCCGACCGGACCAAGGAGTTGGACTACATGATCTCCCGGGGCAAGGTCACGTATCAGTTCAGCAAATATCTTTTCCTGCGCGCCATCCTGGAACACAACTCCTACCACAAGAAGCTGCAGACCGACCTGCTGGCCTCCTTCACCTACATACCCGGCACCGTGATCCATCTCGGCTACGGATCGCTGTACGAAAAGATCCGCTGGGACCAGGACCACTACGAACCGTCCGATCACTTCCTGGAGACGCAGCGCGGCCTCTTTTTCAAGGCCTCCTACCTTTGGAGATTCTAGCCTCCGCGGGCCCGGTGGATGCAAAGTGCCATAGTCTGACATAATCCTGTGCGGCCCGGCAGATGGGCATGCAGTCTTGGACCTATCGATTTTGACAGTGATTCCAGTAAGGACTATGATAGATTCGATCGGGCAAAAAGGGTCTGAGGACCAGATTCCCACGGAGGTGTCCCCATGAAAATAGATCAACGGAAGATATTTGTCCTTTGCCTGCTGATGGCGTTGGCCGCCCAGGCTGTGTTTGCGGCCCAGGAACCCGCACCTGCCCTCAGAAAAGCGGAGCAGATCGCGCTGGAACAGAAGCCGCCTATCGATCCCAAGATCGAGGTCGGCCGGTTGGACAACGGGCTGCGCTACTACATCCGGGAAAACACGAGGCCAGAAAACCGGGCGGAGCTGCGCCTGGTGGTCAATGCGGGCTCCATCCTGGAGGATGAGAACCAGCAGGGGCTCGCCCATTTCGTGGAACACATGGCCTTCAACGGCAGCCGGAACTTCGCCAAGCAGGAGCTGGTGGAGTTCATGGAGTCGATCGGCATGCGCTTCGGGCCCGACCTCAACGCCTACACCAGCTTCGACGAAACCGTCTACATGTTGACCATCCCGACAGACGATCCCGAGGTCACGGCCAAGGCCTTCCAGATCCTGGAGGACTGGGCCCACGCACTGGCGTTGGAGGAAGAGGAGATCGACAAGGAACGCGGGGTGATCATCGAGGAGTGGCGACTCGGGCAGGGGGCCATGTCGCGCCTGCGGGACAAACAGTTCCCGGTCCTACTCAAGGATTCCCGCTATGCGGAGCGTCTGCCGATCGGGAAAAAAGAGATCCTCGAAGGCTTTGCCCATGAGGAACTCAGGCGCTTCTACCGGGAATGGTACCGGCCCGACCTGATGGCGTTCATCGCCGTGGGGGACTTCGACAAGTCTGAGATCGAAAAGAGGATCAGAAAACACTTCCAGGGGCTCAAAAACCCGAAAAACGCCCGCCCCCGTAAGGCTTTTGGCGTGCCCGAGCACAGCAGCACACTGTTCACCATCGCAACAGACAAGGAAGTGCCCTACACCAGCGTCGCGGTCTACCACAAGCTCCCCTCCCAGGATCAGAGCACGGTGGGGGCCTACAGGCAGTCCATAGTGGAGGGCCTCTACAACGGAATGCTCAACCGAAGATTCTCCGAACTGACCCAAAAGCCCGATCCCCCCTTCATCTACGCCTTCTCCGGCCGCGGCATGCTGGTCCGGACTAAGGATTCCTACACGCTCACCGCCAGCACCAAGGAAGACGGCATCGAGAAAGGGCTGAGGGCGGTCCTGACCGAGGCGGAGCGCGTGTCCCGCTTCGGATTCACGGCCACCGAACTCGACCGCCAGAAACAGGACCTCCTGCGCGGATTGGAGCGCGCCTATGCGGAGCGGGACAATCAGAATTCGGGGACCTACGCGGCCGAGTACATCCGCAGCTTCCTCCAGGGCGAACCCATCCCCGGAATCACCTGGGAATTCGAGCTGCACCAGCGCTTCGTCCCGGAGATCACGCTGGAAGAGATCAACCGGCTGGGGAAGGAGTGGACCTCCGAGACAAACCGCGTCGTGATGGTCAGCGCGCCCGAAAAGGAAGGGCTGACCATCCCCTCGGAGGAAGACCTCAGGGCCGCCCTGGCCGAACAGGGAGGAGCCAACATCCAGCCCTACGAAGACACCGTGTCCGACGAGCCGCTCATGGCAGAACTCCCCGAGCCGGCCGGGATCGAGTCTGTGTCGCAAAGGGAAGACCTGAACATCACGGAGTGGGGACTCTCCAATGGGGTTCGCGTGGTCCTCATGCCCACGGAACACAAGCAGGACCAGATCCTGTTCCGGGCCATCAGCCCGGGCGGGGCCTCGCTGGCCTCGGATGAGGCCCACATCCCGGCCCAGACTGCAGCCCAGGTCATCGGCTCTTCGGGGCTGGGGAGCTTCAATCCCGTGGACCTCCAGAAGAAGCTTACGGGGACGGTAGCTGTGGCGCGGCCCTTCATCAGCCAGGTGGAAGAGGGGATCGCGGGAACCGCATCCCCCCAGGACCTGGAGACACTCTTCCAGCTCATCCACCTCACATTCACGTCCCCCCGTGCCGATGCCGCCCTGTTCCAGTCGCTTACCAGCAGGCTGAAGGCGCAGCTGGCCAACCGGATGGCCATGCCCGAGGCGGTTTTCTTCGATGCCTTCCAGCGCATCATGGTCCAGGACCATCCCCGCGCCCTCCCTATGACAGCAGAGACCGTCGACAAGATGGACCTGGACGGATCCCTGGAGTTCTATAAGGACCGGTTCGGGGATGCCGGGGACTTCACCTTCATCTTCGTCGGGAACATCGATCCCAAAGGCATGGAGCCTCTGGCCAAAAGGTATCTGGCTACCCTTCCCTCGGCAGGGAGGGAAGAGACATGGAAAGACCTGGGGATCCGGACCCCCAAGGGTGTGTTCAAAAAGACCGTCCACAAGGGGGTCGAACCCAAGAGCATGACCGTGATCGCCTTCACAGGTCCCTTCCAGTATGACCTGGATCACCGGAACGCCATCCGGGCCCTCTGTACCGTGATGGATACACGCCTCCGGAATGCGCTCCGAGAGGACCGGGGCGGGACCTACGGAGTGGGCATCGGCCCTTCATATGAAAGGATCCCTGAGGCCAGTTACAGCATCATGATCAACTTCGGGACAGATCCGGAGCGGATGGAGGAGCTCTCCCAGGTCGTGTTCGACGAGATCGAAAAGATCAAGGCGGAGGGGCCCACGGAAGAGGAGGTCCGCAACGTCAAGGAGGCGGAGATCCGGAGTTTCGAGACCAGCGTCGAGAGCAACAGCTGGTGGCTGAATCAGCTGGTGTTCCGCTACCGCTCAGGCGACGATCCCGGCGGACTGCTGGATTTTCAGGAGTCCCTGGAGAAGCTGGACCGGGCCACGGTCCAGGAGGCGGCCCGCGCCTATTTCAACACGGATAACTACGTCCAGGTGACTCTCCTGCCTGAAGAAGAAAAGAAGTAGGCGGCAAGTGTGATCCGGAGCGGGGGACGCTTGTCCCTCATCCGATGATGCGATAGGCGTGGACCTGCATTCGCCGCACCTTGTCCAGGATGTAGAGGCGGTCTCCCCTGATCCGGAGGACATCGGCGTAGTGGTCGAGCGGGAACCTCTGCAGCAGCACGCCATCAGCGTCGAAGACCTCCAGCACGTAGGCGTCGGTAACCGGAGGGATCTCTTCCTCGCTCCAGGGCCGCATGGAGAGCGTGGTCCCCTGATCTCCCCGGCTGACCGAGACATTGGTCCCCGCCTCCTCCTCATCCTTGAGCTGGCGCGCCAGGGTCACGACCCAGGTCCGTCCCTCACCGTCCATGTCCACGGCCTCGCTGCAGGTGTTCATCTGGGGGGAATGCATGCTGATCCCGCCTGAATCGTTCCGCTCGATCGTCCCCTTGGTCAGGGGCTTGCGGGCATTGTAGCCCAGGTCTCGCTCGGCCCGCCAGAGGATCTTTCCCTCTGGATCATATTTGTCGACGCGGTTCTGAAAGCGGAAGGTGACGGCAATGGTGCCGTCCTCGCCGACAGCAAACCTCACGTTGTTGCCCTTGGCATTGACAAAACCATGCTTGTAATCTCGCGGCTCGCCGAATGTCTTTACGAGCTTGCCCTCTCGGTCCGTGATCTGGAGCAGAGGATCCGGGTTCTCGTCCTGATCCTCATCGTCGGGGAGGGGCGGCTGCCGCCGGACGGCGGAGAGCAGGAGATCCGGCTCCAGGGCACGGTAGTATTCGGAGGCGAACTCCTGGAATGTCAGGCTGCCAATCTCCACTCCGGCCATGTCCAGGAACTGCATCTTCTGGCCGTAGGGGGACACGACAATCAGGGCCCCCTTGTGGTCGATGTCCAGAGAGCCAGGGAAGTTGAACTCGCCGGGCCCCTGTCCCTGACGCCCCAGGGTGGCAAGGTACGCCCCGTCCGGAGAGAATTTCTGGATGCGGTGGTTCCCGGTGTCCAGGACGTACAGGTTCCCGTCCGAGTCGATCGCCATGTCCAGGGGAAGATAGAAGGCCACCTCTTCGCTCTCAGCCTCGATGTCGCCGAGTGCGCGGAGCTTTTCCAACGCAATGCGGGGAGACTTTGCCCAGATGCCCTTGCCCTTGTTTTGCACGACGCGCACCCCGTCGACAGTCTCGACCTTCTGCGCCACAGACGGAACGACCAGGGCGGTGGATAGACATAGGACCAGAGCTAATGTCAGGATTCTGGACGGGTTCTTCATGACGACACCTCTTAGTCCTATTAAACGTTCCCTACCATAAAAGGTTTCACATCAAGAGCTATGGTGTATTTGGAACGCCTGCATCCCATATATATAATTCCCGGTTGAAATCCTGCTTTCTGTCGCTTATAATGTTTCTCTTTTGTTAACGGGATAATGGAGAAATGTCGAGTAATCGCAGGCATCTATCTATCACGAAATTCACAAGGAGGTCGCCGATGAAGTCTTTCGCACGCTCAGCTGTCCTTTTCGGCCTGCTGTGGCTGCTGCTATCCACACCTGGTTTCTCCCAGATCGGGCTGAAGGGAGGATTGAACCTCGCCAGCCAGCGCCAGGGGGGATTCACCCAGCAGGGCTCCCAGGCCGGATTCCTTGCTGGGGCCTTTTTTCCCATCTCTATCAACAAGAGATTCACGCTCCAGCCGGAGATCCTCTTTATCCAGAAAGGGGGAAAAAAGGAGAGGGAATCGGAATTTGGAGGCTCCTTCCTGGTCACCACCAAGATGAACAATATCGACCTTATTCTCGTGTCCAAGATCCACCTGGGAGACATGAACACCATCTCCCCTCATCTACTCTTCGGGCCCTACGTCTCCTACCTCATCAGCGGCCAGTACCTCTACGGGGACGGCGAGACCAAGGAAGACATAGAGGACTACAACAAGCTGGAATTCGGTTACACAGTCGGCTTCGGAACCGATATCCAGCTAGGATCGTCCAAGATCTACTTGGACGCCCGCTTCAGCCACAGCCTGACCGACATCCACAACACGCCCACAGCAATCTGGAACAAGGGCTTTTCGTTTTCGGCCGGTTATTATTTTTAAGGCAAGCTTTGATGAGGAGACAACAATGAGAAAGAGCTCCATAATAACAATGCGCGAGATAAGGTTTCTGACCGCCGTTGCGGCGCTGCTGATTTTTACAGTTGCCACCTCGACCACCGGAGGAGGATTGACCTGCTGCGGCACTCTCGAGCCGGATATCTCGGTGACCTTTATCAACAACCATACTGCAAATGAAGGTGCGGGAATCGCACCCAATATTGCGGTGGCTGTGCTGGATACAAAGAACAAGGATGCGAATAAAACAATCAAACAACCCCTGAAAGTCGGAGCGTCTTCCACACATTCGCTTCCGGGAGGGAGTTTTTACGTCTACACGGTTTTTGAGCTTGAGTATTCCATTTGGGATCCACTCAATCCCACGGCAGGCAAATGCATCGAAACGGGCACGATCATCGACGATGCAACCATAACCATCAACTAGAGGAAAGACACATGCACCTGAATACAATATCCCAAAAGTCAAAGAAATACCTCCTCGATTCGCGGAACAGAACGCGGGTTTGTCAGAAAATACTGATCTGTCTCTGTGCTATCGCGATGGTACTGCCTGTGGTTTCCCATTCTCAGAACATCGTCATCCGGGTGACGGATGAAGCGGCCCTGGCCCGGCTGAAACCCGATCCGGGGAGTGATGTGTTGAAGCAGTTCCCCCTGGGTGCGCAGCTGGAGGCCGCTGCCAGGGCGGGTGACTGGTACGAGATCTCGTTTACGAACGAAGATGGCTACACTATAACGGCCTACATCCACTCCTCTTCCGTGGAGGTCATTCGCGAAGAGGTGGCTCCCCCACCGGTCGCTTATGCAGAGGCCGCTCCTATGGACACTCCCCTAGTCAGTGATCAGGCCGGGGCGATCCTGAATGGCTTATTCCTGAAGTTCGGCGTGATGGACAAGGGGACCGGAGACTGGATCGGGAGCCTAGGCTACAGCTTCCGTCTCCACAGGAACATCTCCATCAGCCTGGAAGTGATGCCCTCTTACATCAGCCTGAAGAATGATTCCATCGATCTGGAACAGAAAACAATCCATGTGTTTACGCTCGCAAATGTCCGCGCCGGCACCAGCCTCTATTTCATCGATCCGGGCATGGATTTCTTCAAGTTCTATGCGGGCTTCGGAGGAGGCATGGCACTCAGCTTCACCGACACGTCTCTCGAGGGCAGCTCATCGACCTTGTTCAAGAGCAAACCCGCCCTGCAGATACTGGGAGGAATCGAGCTCGATGCCGGAAAGGTCAGCCTCCTCTTCGAATACCAGATGCTCCGCGTGCTGGACAAGAACGTCGATCCCGGCTCCTGGGCGGGCTATCTGATCTTCGGGATCCGACTGTAGGAGAGCAAGGAGCTGAGGGAGAACATTGCAGCCTGAGCTCTTCAAGATCGGCTCCTATGTGATCCCTAGCTTCACGGCTGCGGTGGTCGCCGCCGCCCTGCTGGCCCTCGCAGTAGGCCTCCATCTGGCCCGCAAAAGAGGGATCGACCGGCTGGAGATACTGTCCTATGCCATATTCTTCAGCCTGTCCTTCTGGCTCGGCTCAGTCCTCTACAGGCTGTTCCTTACTTCTCTATCAAGCCCGGACACGATCGCGGACAACCTCTTTCATCTCAGGACCCTGATCGAGAGGAGCGGGACCTCGGTGTTGGGAGGGATCCTGGGGGCCGCCCTTTTCTCCTGGGTCTACCTGAAGCGGGTAGGGCTGCCCTTCTGGGGAACGCTGGACATCGCCTTCACGGCCATTCCCCTGGCCCAGAGCGTGGGCCGCATCGGGTGTTTCCTGGGTGGCTGCTGCTACGGGCGTCCCACAGACCTCCCCTGGGGAGTGATGTTCCCAGGTCATGACCATGCCGTCCACCCGACGCAGCTGTACGAGTCCGCCCTGAATCTCCTGAATTTCGTGATACTTTATGCGGTCTACAGAAAGAAAAGGTTCGAAGGCCAGGTCTTTGCCCTCTACTTTATCAACTATGCCCTGATCCGGTTCCTCATCGAATTCTGGCGGGGAGATACGTTCCGGGGTTTTGTGTTCCGTGGCTCCTCCCCTTGGACGAGCCTCTCTATCCCCCAGCTGGTGAGTCTGGCAGGACTGGCCTTCGGGATCGTCCTCTATCTGCGGCTGAAAAAGCAGTAGGCCACAGCCTGAAAAAAACAGCCGCTCACTCATACCGCAGGGAATCCGCGGGATTGGCCCGCACCGCCTTCCAGGTCTGCGAGGTCACGGCCAGTGCCGCTGCCGCCAGGGAGAAGAGCAGCGCCGTGGCATAGGTGGCGGCACTGATGTCGGTTACGAACAGCAGACCCGTCTGCAGCACCCTGTGCCAGCCGTAATAGATCAGGCCCAAGGCCAGGACATTGGCCACGGCAACCAGTACCACATATTCCCGCATCAGCCTCCACAGGATCCGGGGAGAAGACGCCCCCATGATCTTGCGGATGCCGATCTCTCTCGTGCGCCGCTCCACCATGAAGGATGCCAGGCCCAGCAGGCCCATGCAGGAAAAGATCACGGTCGTGATCCCGATAGCCTGGAGAAAGCCGGCGATCTTGCCCAAGATCCTGAAAAACTGGCCGAAGATGTCATCCAGGGTTTGGCTCTGGAAAGGGAGGTCCGGATTCAGGCTCAGCCACTGCGCCTTGAGGAATGCATTCAGCTCCGTGAAGTTTGCGGATTCGGCATACTTGATCAGGAGAAAATTCAAATCGTCCGGCTCCAGGTAGAGGACCGCCGGCGGGATGTCGAAGCCGATGTCGGCAAGCAGGAAATCCTCAGCCACACCGATAACCGTCCCGGTCTTTTCTCCCAGTGTGAGCTGGCGGCCCAAGGGATCGTCCCACTCCATCTTCCGGGCTGCAGCCTCATTGATGATGAAGCTATCCGCATCCGCTTCTCCTCTGGAAAAGCTCCTCCCCTGCCTGATCCGGATCTCGAGGGCCTCGGGAAAGCCGTAGTCCACGCCATAGGCATGCATGGATACCGCCTCGTCTTCCGGGGCATCGGGAAGACGTGCCGGCTGCAGATTTTCCCATATGACCGGAAGGCCGGAGGCGGCCGTGACCTGGAGGACAGAGGCGTGGCCCGCTGCCTTGGTCTTGAGGACATCGAGCTTGGGCCGAGCTTCCGGCGCCAGGGCCACCATCGCCACGCGGTCGCGGCTGTAGCCCAGATCGGCCCGGATAAAATGGCCGCTCTGGTGCTGGATGATGCTGGCCGCGGCGATAAAGATGACCGCCAGGGAGAACTGGAAGACGATGAGGGCCTTGCTCCCCCGTCTCTTTTTTTTGCCTCCGGTGAACCTTCCCGACAGCACGGTCAGGGGCTTATACGAGGAGAGCACCAGGGCGGGATAGATGCCGGAAAACAGCCCTGTGATGACCGCGGCAGCCACCAGGTATTTGAGCAGGAAGGGATAGTTCCAGATCGAGTTAGACACAGTAGACGTCTGGGCCACGATGGAGAGGTCTCCCATATAGGCGTAGAAGGCGGGATGCAGGAGCTCATAGAACACGACAGCCAGGGGCAGGGCCAGGAGCGCGAGCAGCAGGGATTCGCCCTGGAACTGGAGGATGAGCTGGCGTCGGGTGGCGCCGATCACCTTGCGCATCCCGATCTCGCGGACGCGGTGCATATACCGGGCCGTGCTCAGGTTGATGAAGTTGATGCTGACCACAAAAAGCAGCAGGATCCCGATCGCGAGGATGGCGATCACGGAGGCGGGATGGCTGCTGCTCAGGAGAGAGGAGATGTGCTGTGATTTGAGCCGGAACTCCCGGAAGAGCACGACATAGAGCTGCTGCGGCGAGTCCTGGGATCCGCCGTAATAGCGATCCACAAAGGAAGGAAGCTTGGCCTCGAATGACGCGGGCGCGAAGCCCTTTCTGGTGAGGAGGAAGGCCGTGTGCCGGCTGTTGTCCCAGTCGTCAAGTCCTGGAGACAGGGACCGTGCGGTTTCCATGGAGAGCAGGAAATCGAAGTACAGGGAAGAGGTCCGGGGGACATCCCGGCTCACGCCGGTCACTGTCAGGTTCCGGGAGGCCCCCAAGGTCAGCACCTGGCCGATGGGATCCTCCTTTCCGAAATACTTGGCGGCGGCCCGCTCGGAAAGGACCAGGGAATCGGGAGCCGCCAGGGCTGTATCCGGATCCCCGTCCTCGAGGCCGAACGAAAAGATGCTGAGGAAGGCGGGATCAACGAAGAGCACCGAGCGCTCATAGAAGGCATCGTCCCCCCGCCGGAACGTGACTCGGCCCGCGGGGAGCACACGAGTCGACGCCTCGATCTCTGGGAATTCCTGTGCCAGTGCTGGCGCCAACGGCCCTGGGACATAGGTCGTGTGCTTAACCTCCCGGTTCTCGTCGGTTCGGACCTGCACCAGGCAGTAGATGCCGTCGGCATTTTCGTGGAAGCGGTCGGCGTTCAACTTGCTCCCTGCCATGAGGGCGAAGAGCGTGAAACCGGCCATGCCCAGGGCCATGCCCAGGAGGTTGATTACGGAAAACACCTTTTGTTTCCTGAGGCTCCTCAGTGCAACCAGGAGATAGCTCTTCAACATATCGGTCCTCCTCTTTTTGAATATTTTCGGAATCAAGCCTTGCGGATCCTTCGGGTCATTTCCTTACAAGCATGGCCTTGGCATAAAGTCCGTGCCAGCGGCCCACCCACTTGGTGAGATGCAGCGTCATGGGCAGCAGCAGGAAGCCTGCCAGGCACACCAAGGGAACTGACCAGCCCGGCGGAAAAAATGGCTGGACGATCGTGATGAGGGGACGCTCCAGTACAAAGTACCACAGGGGGTACAGAATCATCTTCAGGGAAAATCCGAAGAGCACAAACGTCACACACGTATACAGCGCGCCCAGGGGAAACTGGAACAGGAGATATGCCAGGGATTTCCAGGTCTGGGATTCCGTGACCAGGGCCTTGAACCGCCCCTTCCAGCTCAGGCCTTCCTGCACGAACAGGGATTTACGCGGCATGCGGACTCCGAGCATTGCCTCTACGATACGGCCCTCCATCAAGGCGATCCCCCGGACGGAAAGCAGGAACAGGCCGGTCACGGGAAGACCGATGATAAGGATGAGGGTCAGGAGAGAAAAAGAGACGCCCGCGAGTGTCCACAACCCATAGAAAGAGCCGGTCACCAGCGCGAACAGCAGGTAGAGGAACGAACTCCAAGCCCGGGGATCGGCATAGATCCCGAACAGCCTTCCCCAGAACGAGCGCGGGCCTCTCGGACCGGGGGGGGGCAGCGCCTGGACAGATCGCTCCTCCACAGCCCTGTAGGCCGACGCCACCTCGGTCGGTTCTCCATACTTCTCGATGAGCGTGTGCAGGGCCTGCGATTCCGAGATCCCTCCCTTTTCGCTTCGGATCTGAGCGGATCCCAAGCGTAAGTGTTCCTCTGCATCCGCCAGGGCATCCTGCACCAGGGCCGGGTCGCAGCCCGCGAGCTCATGCCTGAGTTTCTCGAGATATTCATCCACGGTCTTGATCATGGGCGTTGTCTCCTCATCTTCGCACCAGCATGGCCTTGGCATAGCGGCCGTGCAGCTTCCCCATCAACCTGGCCAGGTGGAGCGCGGCCGGAAGCAGCAATAATCCGGCCAGGAAGACAAACGGCAGCAGCCAGAGGGGGGTGAAGACACCCGTCCCCATGAGATCCAGGGGGATGTGCAAGATCAGCTCGAACACGGGTGCTGTTACGAATGCGAAAGCGAACAGGAAGGTCCCCCAGACAATTCCGAGATACAGCAGACCCAGGGGGAACTGGAGCAGCATGTAGAGCAGGATCTTCCAGGTCAGTGCCTCCGTATATAGAGATTTGAATCTCGTAGTCAGCTTCTCGTCCCTGTTCACAAAAAACGGCTTCCGCGGCATGCGCTCTCCCAGCAGAGCCTCCACGATCCTTCCCTCCAGCAGGCCGAAGCCGCGCAGAGACAGGAGGAAAAGGGCGGTTATGGGAATCCCCACGATGAACAGGAGCGAGGGGATGGCAAAGGCTCCTCCCACTACCGCCCAGGCACAGTAGACCATGCCGAAGAGGAAGGCCAGGAGCGTGTAGAGGAAAGAGCCCCACGCCTTCGGTTCGGCCAGGATCCTGAAGAACCTGAAGATGAGGGACGGAGAAGAGGGGGGGGGCGCTGCGGCTTGAAAGGGACTGAGGAACGCCTCGGCGTCCCGGTAGGCAGCGGCAACCTCGTCAGGTGCCCCATATTTCTGCAGGAGGGCCGGGAGGGCCTCCTCCTCGACCAGGCCGGGCGTCTCGGCGAGCGCTATATCCAATGCGCTGCGCAGGTGCTCCTCGGAATCGGAGAGGGCGTCCTGGATGAGGGCGGGATCGCTGCCCGCGAGCGCGGATCTCAGGTGAGCCAGGTAGGCATCGATGCTATTCGCCATTTTCCCCCCCTCTTATTAAGGAGTCGACGAACGACTTGGTGTGATCCCAGATCTTCATCCAGGTTGCCAGGGTTTTACGCCCCTCTAGAGTGATCCTGTAGTAGCGCCGGGGCGGCCCGGAGACCGAAGGATCCACATGACTCTCCAGCAGGCCGCTGTTCTCCAGAGAGCGCAGGACCGGGTACAGGGCCCCCTGCTTCATCATCGGGGCCTGGGCGTCCGCGGTCTCCATGCGCTTGGCGATCTGGTAGCCGTACATGGGTTCCTCTGCTCGTTCCATCAAGCTGAGCAGCACGAGGGCCGCGGTGCCGGAATTCAACTCCTTCTGGAACTTCTTATTGGCGTCGATCAGGTAAGCCAAGGCCATCACCTCCGTACAAAAAGTGTCCGTGCATTTTTTATTCTCATTTTAATAATACTTATTATTTATCATTATTGTTAATCACAATATAGTGTTAAGTTATCACTATGTCAAGTAAAAAATGAAATTTGCTTTGAAGGACTAAAAAAAGAGGGAAAACCTTTACTGTTTAGAAGATCCGCGATCAGGCCGCAGGCCCGGATCCGCCGCTGGATCGATCGGGCTCGATCGGGAGAGAGAGGGAGACGGTGGTCCCCTCATCGGGCTGGCTGTCGATGCTTATGGTGCCGCCTTGGTCCTCCATGATCCGATAGCTGATGGCCAGTCCCAATCCGGTTCCCACCCCTCGCCCTTTGGTGGTGAATCCGGGCTCGAAGGCGCGTGCGAGGTTCTCCGGAATGATGCCGTGGCCGTTGTCTGAGATCCGGATCCGGATCCTGTCACGGTCCCTGCGCGTCTTGACAGTGATGCGCCCCCGGTTTCCCGTGGCTTCCAGCGCATTGTTCAGGATGTTGATGAACACCTGGTTGAGCTGTCGTGGACGGCAGTACATTTGCGGCAGCACTCCCAGCTCTCTCTCAACTTCGATGTCAACCTCGGGGTTGGCCATAACCAGCGTGAGCGTGTCTTCGATGCCCTGGTTTATGTCGAAGGATTGATACTCTCCCTCGTCCAGGCAGGCGAAGTTCCGCAGCGCCGTTACGATCCTGTCGATGCGCTCCACTCCGCCGGCGACCGATTCATTCAGGGTGATCAGGGTCTGAAAGGCCCTCTGCACCCTCTCTTCCCGGCAGGCTTCATCTCCCTCTCGGAGGGCGTCTTCGATCACGCGCAGGGCCCGCTGGGCCGTATCGGCAGAGGATCCGATGGAGCCCAGGGGGCTGTTGATCTCGTGCGCCACCCCCGCCACCAGGTTGCCCAGGGCCGCCATCTTCTCCGACTGGACGAGCGAGGCCTGCGTGTCCCTGAGCTTGACATTCGTCTGCTCCAGCTCCTCGGCATATTCAGAGATGGAGTTCTTCATGAGGATCTCTTTCTGCCGGGCCTTGTAGAGCCGGTGGCGTGCTTGGTAGAGATAGCAGGTGATGACAGTGGCCAGCACGGTGGTCGGTACCATGTGGGAGAAGAATTCATCCGCCACGACCATGCCTCCGGGGTAGACCTTGGCCTCGAAGACATAGATCAGCATGAAGTTGATGCAGATCAGTGTGACCTGCCACGGTCGGAAGGGTATGGCGCTGACCCCGGCGAACAGGAAAAGGACCAGGTAGCCTGACGAGGACTCTACATCCCCGACCAGCACATCATCGTAGACCGAGATGAGGGCCGTGGCGAGCAGCATCGCCCACACGACATACCTCCCGACCTGCACATCGAACTTGCTCCGAGACAGGTAGAGGGCGAGGAGCCCCAGGCTGGCGATGAGGAGCTTGTCCCACATCGTCACAAAGCCTTCGTTGGGGAGACCCTGCGAATACGCCCAGACGAGATGTTTGCTCTGGAAAGCCAGCTTGATGAGCAGGATCAGGCCGATGGCCACCCCGGCCAGGATTCCCACCACGATCATCCCGATGCGGCTGAGCCGTCCCAGATAGATGCGGAACTTGGGATCACTCTCCAGCCGGTCGGGGACCAGGTACTTTACCCAGGACAGGAAGGCTCTCCTAAATACGCTCATGTCCCCTCTCAAAGAAAGATGAGATCAACAAACACCCCAAAGTCAAGATCATCCTAGCACATGGAGGATGGGAGACACAAACAAAAAAGAAAGGACAACCAGGCTTGGTCAGCGGACCGGAATTCGGACAGTCAGGGGGGCCACGTTGGCCCCGGAGAGCGATAGGAAAAGCTCGCCCGGCTGCCCCTGGGCCGCGGAGCGCGGGAACTCTACCGAGAGGGTCCGGCTGGTCCCCGGTGTCAGGCTGAAATAATTGTCACTCCAGAAGCTGGGCAGGATCTCTGGGCCCCCTTGCCCCTCGACTACTCGGGCCCGGAGGAAAAAGGCCAGGGCGGGTCCAGGATTGTACAGCCTGAACACGCAGGTCCTGAGGTCTGCCCGGTCGACGACCCTCACGACCTCACACTCCAGCCGAGCGTCCGGGAGCCCCTGCAGGCCGGAATAATCGCCCTCCGCGGCCAGCCAGGTGACGCTGTCAGAGAGAACCTCACCAGCCCGGTCCTGGAGCCACAGCCGGACAAAGAGGACGCCCGCCTCCCTCCCCTCCGGGAGTGGGACCGAGAAGAGTTCCCGCACATCACCGGATCCGAGGTCCAGGCTCTCAGAAAGGCCCCAGATCCTGCTCCCGGAGGCAGCGAACACCTCCGCCTCTGCTGCTAGTCCTCGAAACTCGGCGAGGCCATTATTGATCACGACCACCTTTCCATCCGTCGGGTTCAGTTGGATATGGAGAGGTTCACAGGCCTTTTTTGCGGCATAGTAACCGGCGTGGGGGGAGAGATACCAGTCATAGAGCTGCCACACGACGCTAGGCCATGCGGGATTCACCTTCCAGAGCAAAATCCCTGCGCTCCTGTCCCCCACCTGGTTGACCGCCTCGAACATGGCCCGGTAGCTCTCCGCATTGACCAGCTGGGCCTTAAATACGTAGTCCGCCAGGTCAGCAGGCTCGCCATACCGGCTCCGGATGGCCAGGTCATAGAGGCTGGACTTCCCGTTGCCCTCGCAGGCGTCGTGATAGCCCCACACATGGTTGAGCGGGAACGCCAGCTCCTCATCCGGAGTGAGGTCCGGGATGAACCGCCTCAGGCTCTCCAGCACGGGCACGGAGGGAATTCCCACTTCGTTCTTGAACAGCCAGTCCTGTCCGGCATCCGCCTTCTCAAAGTAGATCCGGGGATCGACCCAGTTGTAGGGTCCCCCCGAATACGTCCCGGCTTTGCCGTTGTCGGGCCAGGCCAGCCCCCACTCCTCCGGAGGCTCCCGGTATCCTGAGGAGGGGATGAAGGGCCGCGTCCCATCGAGCCCAGCCACGATCCTGTCACGAAGGGGGACGTAGATCTCCTCCCGCGGATAGCCCTCGTTGCCCGCGGTCCAGACGAGGAGACAGGGATGGCTGCGAAGCCTGCGGACCGTGTCGGAAGCATTGTCGAGGAACACGTCGGCCTCGAAGGGATAAGCCTGACTCCCCTTCCCCCAGGTCCCCTGGCAGTCACCCGTGATCCAGAAATCATGCCATACCAGGAGCCCCAGTTCGTCGCAGATGGAGAAGAACTCATCCGGCGGTGTCACTCCCCCGCCCCAGATCCGGATCAAATTCAGGTTTGCATGCCGGCAGAGCGAAAGCTCCTGATGAAGCTTCTCACTGCTGCGGTTGAGCATCATATCCGGGACCCAGGCCCCACCCCTGAGCCGCAGCTTGTGACCGTTGAGGGAAAAATCCCTGCGCACCCAGCCTTCGACCTCGGTGAGTGCGCTGGACACCTCCCGGATGCCGAATTTCAGGACGGCTCGATCCGAGATCTCCCCCCCTTTGGACTCGAAGCGTATCTCCAGCCCATAGAGTTCCGGCTCCCCCAGGCCATTGGGCCACCAGAGCCGGGGATTTGGCAGCAGGAGATCGGGAAAGTCTGAGGGGTCAAATTCGATGGGACGGGACTCTCCCGGCTCCAGGTTCACCGGCTGTTCCAGGATAAGGGCAGGGACCTCCGGATCCGGGGACGTGATCCGCAGCTTTAGCGAACCGGAATGTGGAGCAGCGTTGGTGTTCACCAGGTCGGCGCTCACCTTGAGGGAGGCCCGATCCAGGTTTGGGAGGGGCAGGTCGGTGATGACCCGCGGATCACGCACATCCACCGATCCGGTGGCAATCACGGACACGCCCTGCCAGATCCCCATGTTGCGGTCCCGCACGGCGGGCAGCCAGTCCCACCCGACCGAAGCCTGCATCGTGACGTTGACTCCAATATCTCCGGTCTCGCCGCCGTTTAGTCCGAAGGACCCGAACGTTTCCAGCTGGGGCTCTCCGGGGATGCCGGGCACATCCAGGGGAAAGACCTTGATCGCCAGGCCGTTGAGGGCTCCGGGCCGGGCAAACGCGCTGACGTCGAACGCCCAGTCCCCGAACATGCCCACGATCTCGTCGGCCCCGGCGATGCGCCGGCCGTTCACCCACACCTCAGCCCGGTAGTTGATGCCCCGCAGGCGCAGCCAGACCCTCCTACTGTTGTATTCCTCTGGGAGCGTGAAGCGGGTCCGGAACCAGTAGGGATCCAACCAGGGATTCCGTTTTCCCGGCAGATGGCTGAAGCGGCCCAGGCCATGTTTCTGGTTGAACTCCTCACAGGCATCGGGAATCCGCATGTTGTTGAGGCCGACATAGGGATCCGGATAGATCCCGTTGCGGACCAGGGCGTTCAGGACCGTGGTAGGGATCTCGGCGGCAAACCAGTCCTTGGGGACATATTCGGGAGAGGAGACCTTGGCTCCGGCTTCTTCGACCCGGGTGGCCGATCGCATTTCCCAATCCCGTGTCAGGTGGATCTCCTGAGGCAGATCGGATGCAGCCGTACCCGCCGCACTCAGCAGGATGAAAAGGGCCGTGCCCCACGCCGCAGCGGATCGGGGGATCATACCGTCCTCACCATATAGGACTCAGGCAAAGGGCTGATCGATGGAGGGACTGGGCTGGGAAAAGTAGTGAGATCCGTCCTCGGTGATGAAGATGCAGTCCTCCAAACGGACCCCGAATTCTCCGGGGATCACCACCATGGGCTCGTTGGAAAAACACATGCCGGGCTCCATGGGCCGCTTGTTCCCCTTGACCAGGTTGATCCACTCGTGCCCGTCCAGGCCTATGCCGTGCCCCGTTCTGTGCGGCAGGCCCGGGACTTCGTATCCGGGGCCGAAACCATAGTCGATGTATACCTGGCGCGCAGCGGCATCCACATCCTCACACGGCACGCCTGGTCCGGCAGCGGCAAAGGCCGCTGACTGGGCCTGCTTCATGAGATTCCACATCTCACGCTGGCGGTCGTTTGACTCCCCGAACACAACCGTGCGGCTGATGTCTGCGCGGTAGCCGTCCACGCCGCAGCCGCCGTCCATGAGCACGATGTCTCCCTCCTTCAGTTCGATGTGTTTGATGCTGCCGTGAGGATTGGACGACGCCTCGGCGATCTGGGCACCGATCCCCCCGCTCACGCCCAGGGCGGCCATGGCCCTGGAAGAAATGGCACGGAAGTCGTTCCGCGTCATGCCCGCCTCGAGCATGGCCACAGACGCCTTATAGGCCTCGATGGTGATGTCAGACGCCCTCTGCATCAGCGCCAGTTCGGTCGCCGACTTGATGACCCGGCACCCGATCGTGATTGGATCGGCGCTGACATACTGCAGGTTGGGCGCCTCTTTGCGAATCCCGTCATAGAGGAAGAAACGGACCCGCTCCTCAATCCCCACTTTTCCTGAACGGATTCCCCGGTCCCTTAAGAACTCGGCCACGCGCTGGTAGGGGCTCTCGTGCTCCTCCCAGGTCCGGACATCGTCTCCGAAGCGGATGATCTCCCGGGCCCTGTCCTCCTCGAATGCGGGGCAGACCCATCCCAGTTCCCCCTTGGCCGGTATGACGGCGGCGAACATGCGCTCGCTGTTCCCCCAACGGACACCCGTATAATAGAACATGCTGGTCCCGCCTTCGAGGTAGATCGCCTCGATCCCGGCCTCTGCCATCAGACTCTGGGACTTTTTGATCCTCTGAAGGCGCTCCGCATCTGTGATGGGCACTATATCTGCTGTCATGGGCTTGAGCCGGGAGATGGGATCATCAGCCTCAGTGTGCAGTCCCTTCTGCGGGGAACAGCCGGACGTAACCATGGCTGCGCCTGCCGCGCCCGCTGAAAGCTTTAGGAAGTTGCGTCTATCCAGTGTCATTTTCACCTCCATATCCTGAATTATTCATAAAGTATGTCGACATAGCAATCAATCAAATTATGTTATTTAAATGTCGCCAGCTTTTATGAATACCTCAGGTTTGTCCTATTTTCATAAAGGATGTCGATAGCGCAAGCGAATGTTCAAATCATAAGGTCTCAATGTCGAGATGTACATAGAAAAAACAAGAAATTGGACGCGGGGACCTTTGGTCTCGATTAACGAGATCACCGCTGCTCGATACGAAGGGTCATGGCATCGCGCAGGACGGTCTCCTTGGCAGAAAGCCGGATACGGTAGATCCGGTCTCCCCAGGATGCTCTGAGTCTGCTGTCCTCGATCGGGATCTCCTGGATATCAACCAGGAAGGCCCTGTGGTCATACCGGATCGAGACAGGTTTGGAATCTGCGATCTCCTCCGGATTCTCCAACAGGATCGTACCGGAGTCTGACCAGACCGGCCGGCGCCAGCTCATGAGTGTCATGTGTACGGGAAAACGGGCTTCATCCAGCTCAAACCTGTCCCGCACGATCACGTCCTTCCCCCGGTTCAGGGTGATGGTCCTCCGCCAGAACTTGACAGACGCCTCTTCCGGGTATGCGTCTTGCAGGTCCAGCTCGAACTCGGCCTTGCGGTCGTTTGCCTCATACTTGATGTTCCCGCTCCGGTACTCCCTCCCATCCATTTGATTCACTCCGTTGATGGTGGGTAGGTTATGGAACTCCGACTGCATGGTCCAGATCTCATAGCGCTGGTCGCTGAAGGTCTGGGCTGTGTAGGTCTCCACGCCCACGTCGATGAGGGCCGGATAGCCATCGGCATATACGATGAAGTTGCCCACATCGTTGTGGTTGTGCGATTCCGCATTGTGCCCGCCCTTCGCTGCCACGAAAAATCCCTGGGCGGATCCACGGCTAGACCGGGCCGTCATGACCTGGAGCTCAGGGAGCCACACGTCTCTCAGAAGGGGGGCCGCCGGCTCGACGGAGATCAGGGCCTCCAGGCCGGATAGTGCGGGCAGGACCCTGCCCAGGATCCCGAAACTGCCCTGGATGCGGCCCTCTCCCACCCCCTGCTGTTCGGCGAGAAAGGCACCGAATCTCTGCATGACCGGGTCCTCGATACGGCTCCCGAAACGGAAGATCAACGGGCCCTCTGCGTTAAGCCTGGCCGCCGCATCGGCAAAATTGATGAAGTAGCGGTTGGAGATGTGGGCCCGATAGATGTAGCGGCCGATCTCTCTGATCAGGGGACGCTGGAAGACATCGATCCTGCCTCGGGATGCGCTGTGCAGAAGCTCGAGGCAGTCATACAGGGAACCCCCCGCCCGGCTCCAGTAGCCGGGGCCCTCGTCGCAGCCTCCGTCCCTGGGATAGGGATTGAGGAAATTATCCAGGCAGCGAAGGATCTTGTGCACAGACGCGGTCCGGCGTCCATGATCATCCTCCAGCAGGAGCACGGCCGCCAGCCAGTTGGAACAGATCCAGGGATTCCAGTTGTTGACGCTCCGTCCTGAAAATCCCATCCACCAGAAGTCGTCACGCTCCAGGTTGACAGACAGGATCCGTCGATCGACCTCAAACCGGATGCGCTCGGGCGCCAGGGGGGAGATCCGGCCCAATTCCGGACCGACCAGGTAGTGAGTCCAGGCCAGCAGCATCCCGGTCTCCGCAGCAAAGAGGTCGACCGTGGGCTCCGTCACATCCGGGAGCCCCGGCCCCTTTTCCTGGGCTCCCACGTGGGCGGGAACTCCCCAGTAGGTCTCTTCGCAGATGGTCCAGACCCCATTCAGGATGTCGTCCAGAAACCGGCCCCGGCCCTCCATGCACTCACCCAGGACCAGCGAGGCCAGCATGGACCGGCGTGTGTAGGAGATATTCTGAAACCGGCTGCGATTCCCGTCACGGACATAGTCCAGGAAGACCGAGGCCTTGGTGGTCGGCCACTCCGTGTCGAGGTATTTCTCGGCCTCCTGGATATGAGCCGCCCTGACCCGGGAGGGAACCCTCAGCCAGGCCTCCCGCTCCCCCGCGGTGGGATAGGGGCGCCACTGGTCTGCGGGTAGGACCACCTCGGACAGCAGTGGAGCAGTATAGGTCCTGGCCAGGAGATCCAGGTCCCAGGACGCATCCTGGCCTACGGCCGGATAGTAAGCCAGGGCCAGGCCCAACAATAAATATCGAATCGATCTCATGTTTCTATTCCCCATACCTGTTTGTTTGTATAGTATCAACAATTCCCACCAGGGTAAAGACTCTACGGCATCAGGGGAGGATGCACTGAAAACGAGCCTGGGCTTGACAAAACGCCTGATTATTCAGTATGTTCTGATTTATCTGATTAAGCGTAAAAACAACCAAGGAGAAGAGAATGAATACAAAAGCCGTTCCCTCCTGCTGCCAAATCGAGGCCGTGACCAGCATCGATGAACGCGGGCAGATGGTGATCCCCAAGGAGATCCGGGAAAAGGCCGGATTCCAGGCCGGAGATAAGCTGGCCGTCGTGACCTGGGAAAAGGAGGGGCGCGTGTGCTGCGTCTCATTATTAAAAACGGAAGGCTTTTCCTCCGTAGTCAAGGATATGCTGGGCCCCATGCTGCAGGACCTGGACGCGGAAGAGTCCAAGGAGTGAATGGAAATGGTAAAAGAAAAGGGAAACATCAAAGATATCGTCAAAGAAAAATACGGGCAGATCGCGGCAGAGAGCGGATCCTGCTGCGGGCCGTCTTCCTCCTGCTGTGGCGGGGACAGCCCAGGAGCAGATGAGATTGGGCGCCGGCTTGGCTATTCCGATCAGGAACTTGGGGATGTGCCGGCTGGCTCCAACCTGGGGCTGGGCTGCGGGAATCCCATCGCCCTGGCTTCGCTGGTGCCTGGAGAAACGGTACTGGACCTTGGTTCCGGCGCAGGTTTCGACAGCTTTCTGGCAGCATCGCGTGTGGGTCCGGAAGGCCGCGTCATTGGGGTGGACATGCCCCCCGAGATGCTGGCAAAAGCCAGGGAGAACGCGAACAAGGGGAACTACACAAACGTGGAGTTCCGAAAGGGAGAGATCGAAGACCTCCCCGTGGCTGACAGCAGCGTGGATGTCATCCTCTCCAACTGTGTGATCAACCTCTCGCCCCACAAGGCCGATGTTTTCAAGGAGGCGTATCGTGTGCTGAAGCCGGGGGGCCGCATGATGGTCTCGGACATCGTGCTGCTGGAGGAACTCCCTGCCAACGTACGGGATTCGATCGAGGCCTACGTGGGGTGTGTCGCGGGCGCCAGCCTGAAGCATTCCTATCTCCAGATGATCGCGGCGGCAGGCTTCCAGAACATACAGGTCATGGACGAGGCGCCCTTCGCAGGGGCCGTGATGCCCGATGATCCCCTTCTCACAGGCATCATGTCCAGCCTGGAGCTGAACAGCACAGAGTTCCTCCGCTTGGCCCAGTCCGTCGTGAGTGTCAAAATCGCCGCCACCAGGCCCGCCCCCTCTACCTGACTCTGCAGTACGGCCGGTCCCGGAGGATACATCTGCCAGGATTGCATCCCTGTACGGGTTGTGATATATGCAGGTTCTCAAGGCAGGAATCGACCATGCGAATCAAACTCCAGCATGCTCACGCGCGGCGGCCCTTTCCATGCAGAGCCGCATGCGGAGTGCTCTCGATAATCCTGTCTATCCTGATCTATATGCCGACGGGAGCGAAAGCCCAGAACGCGGGTCTGCCCGAAAAAAACCTGATCCACTGGGCCTATGCGGCCGCCTTCGGAACCGGGGTCTACCAGCTGGGAGGAGAGGCCCGGACCTATGTCTACCGCTTCCGCCCGAAGATCAAAAAGACCTTCAGCTTCCAGAACCACCTGGGGGGGAGGAAATTCTACTTCGACATCCGGCTCCCGATAACTCTCGGCATCCATGACTTTGACTTTGGCGACATCAGTGATCTGCTCTCTCCCGACTTCCAGCAGGTCAGTTTCACGCCCGGAGTGATGCTGCAGGTCCCCCTGCGCAGAAACTGGGACATCCAGCTCTTCGCGAACATCGGAGCAGGCGCCGAGCTGAAGAGCTCCCGGAACACGGCCCTGATCTACTGGGGAGGAGTCAACAGCCGGTTTCAATTCAACGTCTTCAAGACTGATTTTGCGCTGTTGAACAGCATCGGAAGCTACGGCCACGATCCCAGCAACGGGGAAGCGAGGGCCATCTCGACCCTGATCACCGGCCTCGAGTGGAACCCGCGCCTTTTCAAAATGGAGTGGGGTGAGGAGCCTCTCTATTTGAATACCATCGTGCTCTATTATTACTATTTCGAGGGGCTCGACATCCTGTGGAATCCCGACAGGGACCCGAAAACTTTATCCTGGGAATGGGAGATCGGCCTCAGTTTGAGCAAGAAAACCCACTTCCGGCTCTGGTTCCTCAGCTTCCAGCGCCTGGGCCTCGGCTACCGCTTCAGCCCCGAAAGCAGCGGCATCCGGTTCTTCACCTCCGCCGTTTTCTACTGACAGGGAACCTTCCCGCCACTCCCTTCGTAGCTAGAAGTGAAACACCGATTCCTCAGGGAGGGGCAAGATGCTCTTGAACTACCTCAAGATTGCGCTGCGGAACCTGTTCCGCAGCCGGCTATATTCCGCGATCAACATCCTGGGGCTGGCCATCGGGCTGGTTGCCTGTATCCTGATCTTCCTCTGGGTCAGGGACGAGCTGAGCTACGACCGGTTCCATGCCCAGGTTGACCGGATCTTCAGGGTGGAGCGCAAGGTCGATTTCCGGGACATCCACGGGCAGGCTCCCATCACCTCGGGCCCCTATGGGCCCACCCTGGTCCACGACTATCCCGAGGTCGAAAACTTCGTTCGCATCGAAACGGAAGAGCTGTCCATCAAGGACAGCCACAGCATATTCCGCCGTCAGCGGATGGTCTTTTCCGACAGCACGCTGTTCCAGGTTTTCGATTTTCGTCTCGAGGAGGGGGACCCGGAGACAGCACTGGCCCAGCCCAAATCGATCGTCTTGACCCGAGATGTGGCCCGACAATATCTGGGGGACGGCAGCGAAGCCGTTCTGGGCCGGACCCTCACCGTGGACTGGAACGGGACGGTCCTGGACTTCCAGGTCACAGGCGTTCTGGAAGACATCCCGGCGAACTCCCACCTCCAATTCGATGTGGCGGCCTCTTTTTCCACCTACCCAGAGGAGTACCTGACCCAGTGGTTCAACAACTCGATCTACACCTATGTGACCCTCAAGGAAGGGGCCGGTTCGATGGCCCTGGAGGCCAAGCTTCCCGGGTTCCTGGTCAAGTATATGGGCTCGCAGTTCGCGGCCTTCGTGGGGCCCGAGGCGGACATAACCGAGATATTCCAGCTCAAATTGAAGCCGCTCCTGGACATCCATCTCCACCCCAGCGAACAGTTCGATGTCGAGACAAGCGGAAGCATGGCCTCGGTCCTGATCTTTTCGGCGATCGCCGCGCTGATCCTGGTCATCGCCTGCATCAACTTCATGAGCCTCTCCACGGCCCGGGCCAACAAACGGGCCAGAGAGGTGGGGATGCGGAAGACCATCGGGGCCCTCAGGCGTCAGCTGTGGGGACAGTTCCTGGGAGAGTCTGTTTTCCTCAGCCTGGTCGCGCTGGCCCTGGCAATGCTCCTGATCTTCATGTCCCTCCCCGCCTTCAACACGCTGACCGGCAAGGCACTCCGCCTGGGCACGCTGTTCTCGCTGGAGAACGTGCTGGTCCTGTTCGGGATCGCCCTCGTCACGGGCATTCTGTCAGGGCTCTACCCGGCCTTCTACCTGACAGCGTTCGAGCCGGTCAAGGTCCTCAAGGGCAGCGCCCTCTCCGGGACCGGGAAATCGGCCTTCCGCAGGGCGATGGCGGTCCTCCAGTTCGCCATCTCCATCACCCTCATCATCGGGACTCTGATCATCTTCAAGCAGATGGGCTTTCTGCAGGAGAAGGCACTGGGTTTCGACAGGGAGAATATGGTCCTCATCTCGACCGAGAGCGAAACGGTTCGCCAGGGCTTGCCAGTCCTCCGCGACACCCTGAAGGCCAACCCCCGGATCGTGTCTGTGGCCGGCTCCTCCAACGTTCCCGGCAGCCGTGCCTTCTCGGACACCGTGTTCAAGCGGGACGACTCGGACGACATATACAGCCTGATGTTCATCTCCTCCGAACCCGAGTTCATAGATACCTATGGTTTTCAGCTGGTCCAGGGACGGGGCTTCTCGCGGGAATTCGGAACGGACCTCGAGGGGGCTGTGGTGGTGAACCGTGCGGCCGTCAGGGAGCTCGGCTACACCCTCGAGGATGCCATAGACAGAACGCTGCTGATGGCCGTCAGCGAGTCGGAATTCACGGAGCTGTCGATCATCGGAGTGGTGGATGATTTCCATTTCAAGTCCCTGCACAGGGCCATCGAACCCTTGGCACTCATGGTGAGGCCGGACCGTACACGCATCATCTCGGTGCGGGTCCTACCAGGAGACATGCGTGAGGCCCTCGCCTTCATCGAGGACAAATGGGGGGAGGTCTTTCCTGGGGAAGAATTCAACTTCAGCTTCCTGGACCAGAAGATCGCCCTGCTTTACACGAGCGAGGGGCGGATGCGTGACATCTTTCTGATCTTCTCGATGCTATCCATTTTTGTCGCCTGCCTGGGGCTTTTCGGCCTGGCGGCCTTCACCGCAGAGGAACGCACCAAGGAGATCGGCGTGCGTAAGGTCCTGGGAGCCTCCTCGGCCAACATCCTTGTGCTGCTCTCCCGGGAGTTCACCAAGTGGGTGATCGCAGCCAACCTCATCGCCTGGCCCGTGGCCTACTATGCCATGAACCGCTGGATGCAGAATTTTGCGTACCGGACCAGCCTGGGGATCTGGCCGTTCGTACTGGCCGCGGTCCTGGCATTGGGGATCGCCCTGCTCACCGTGAGCGCCCAGTCCATCCGGGCAGCCCTGGCCGATCCCATAAAGTCGCTGCGGTACGAATGACGGAGGAGGGCCCCTCCTGTCATTTATTTCATGGCGTTGAAGGCGTCCATCACCTTAAGAAAATCGGGATCCGTGAACGTGAACTCTCCCTCTCCCGTCTTTTCGGCCCCGGGGTAGAGCGCACGCTCCTTTTTGACCTTGAGAACCATGGTGTAGGGTGGATCCAGCTTGTAGGGAGCCACCCCATTCAGGTTCCGTAGGGCCGCGGCGACACTACGGCGGATGCCCCGTGTCACCTCCTCCGGGTGCAGGCACAGGGCCGCCGGGGCCATCGCCTGCTTCGTCTCATAGACGGCCACCCCCTCGAAGAGGCTCTCGGCCTGGCCGCAGATCAAGTCGTCGCCCGCCAGGAACGCCACCGGCACATCGTGCAGGCCCGCGATGAGAGCGTTGTAGCCCGCCTCCGGGAGGGACACTCCATTGACCGAGAGGTCGATCACATTCCCGCTCGAGGTATGCGCGATGATCCCGCCTTCGGTCCCCGCCTTGGCGTGATACCCGATAAAAACGACGGCATCGAAACTCTCGTCGATACCAAGCATCATGTTCTCGGGAAGTGACGTCACTCCCCGCAGCAGGCGGGCCTTCCGGTGCAGCAGCCCGGGGACGATGTTGGTCTTGGCGCCGTGGCCGTCACGGACCACGACTTCCGTTGCACCGGCGTCCAGAGCTCCCTGCACCGCAGCGCTGGCTTCCTCGCTCATCAATCCCCGGAAGTAGTCATAATCCGGTCCCGAGGAGCTGCACTCCCGTCCTGAAACCACTCCTGCAATCCCTTCCATGTCCACGGAGATGAAGACCTTTATCCCCTTCCGGGGTGCCGAGGCCAGGAACACCACACCGGCCAACAAAAGGGCGACTCCCCACATCCTGTATTTTTTCATGGTTTCCTCCTTGTCCGTATTCGTCACATCGTATCTCAAATAGCACAAATGATCATTGGCTGCCGTCAGTATTTGAATATCCGGATCCGGCTCAGCGGGATGGCTGGGGCTTTCGGCTCAGCAGGCTGCCGATCACCACGGCCAGCGAGGCACAGATGAATCCGGGGATGAGCTCGTAGATTTCGGTCGGCTGGCTGAGATACAGCTTCCAGAATATGACAACCAGCGTTCCGGTGATCATGCCAGCCAGGACTCCGGCGATGGTCGTCCGCTTCCAGTAGAGTGCGAAGATGAGCGTCGTCCCGAAGGCCGCGCCCAGCCCGCCCCAGGCGAAGAGCACCAGCCAGAAGATCAGGTCCTGGGCCAGATAGGCCATGACCAGGGCCAGGATGCCGGAGAGAACGACCACCAGGCGGCTGAGCCTGAGCCTCCGGGCTTCGGGTATTGCGGCCCCCTTTTTGATGATCTTTTCATAGACATCGCACACGAAAGTGGAGGCCACCACCAGGAGCTGGGAGTCTGCCGTGGAGAGGATGGCGGCGAAGATGCCGCCGAGGACCAAGCCGTAGAGCGCGGGACCGAAGAACTCCGAGGAGAGAACCAGGTAGATCACCTCCGGATCAGCTGCGGGGAGGCTCTCCACATCCGGGATCAGGGCCCGCCCCATCAGGCCGACGAACACGGCCCCCCAGCTGATCACAACGTTCCAGAACGTCCCGATCACCGCCGCGAACCGGAGCTTGTCGGGATCGTCTATGGACATGTACCGGACGACGATATGGGGTTGGCCAGGAGAACCCAGGCCGATGCCGAGGAAGCCGATGATGACCCCCACACTCAGGGAGAATGGATCGATCAGGGCCGGATCCAGCTGGCCCAGGATCTGCAGCAAGGTCGAGAATCCACCGAGCCGTATCAGTCCGTAGACCGGGAAGATCACCAGGCCGATGATCAGGATCACCGCACGGATGACGTCATTGTAGGCCACAGCGATATAGCCACCCAGGACCATATAGACCAGGACCAGCACACCGGAGGCGGCCAACGCAAGCAGGACGGGGATATCCAGCGCCGTGCTCAAAGCCTTGGCCCCGCCCACGAACTGCGCGGCCACATAGGCTGTGATGAAGATAGCGATGATCACGGCGCCCGTGATCCGGATGAGATGCCGTTTGTCCTGGAACCGGGACTCGAAATAATCCAGCAGGGTGATCGAACCGTAGGCCTCTGTCTCCTTCCGGAGCCTGCGGCCGATGTAGATGAACTGGAACATCTCCGCCGTGATGTACCCCACCACGGCCCAGACCGCTCCTGCCCCCCGCGTGAAGGCCATCCCGCTGACCCCCAGCACCAGCCACGAGGACCGCCCCGAGGACACAGCGGACAGGGCCACGACGAACTTGTTCATGGCCCGGCCGCCGATGAAAAAATCCGACTGGTTCCTCATGCGGCGGAGAGTGAATATCCCCACCAGAACGGGCAGGAAGAGCGTCAGAAGGAATATGCCGAATGCAAGGGGATCGGTCAGTTTGTCGTAGATGCTCATCTACCGGCCTTGTCCGTATCCCTGCCCGACAGCCAGTAGAGCAGGAAGGATGCGATGACGATAGCCAGGGGAAGGATCAGGAGCACGAAAACCGCTCCGAACATGAGTCGTGTCCTCCTTAGACCGAATTCCTCTCGGGCCTAATCCTCCGTGGGGAAAGCTACAGAACCTGTATAGATCGAATAGCCGGAGGCATTCTGGGCCGACATCCGTCCGGGCCGGCTTCCGGTAGTGCGGCAGGCCCCCAACTCGCCCTTGGTATTGATGGCGACGAACTGCTCACCGGGCAAGAACTTGGGATTTATCTTCTTGTATTTTTCCGCGATCATGTGCAGGGCATCCTCACAGGCCTGCTGGGGTGTCCGGCCCTGCTTCATGCGCAGGACCATGTAGAAGGAAGCACACGACTTGATCACATCCTCTCCCCTTCCTGTAGCGCCCGCCGCCCCCACCTCGTTGTCCACGTAGAGGCCGGCGCCTATGATGGGGGAATCTCCCACCCGGCCGGGGATCTTGAATCCCAGCCCGCTGGTCGTGGTGATGCCGGCCACGTCCCCGTTGCCGTCCACGGCCAGGACATTGGTGGTGCCGTGAGGATCGTCGTCCAGCTCATCCCGCTGCCTCTCTCTCTGCTGATATTCCGGCAGGTCCTTGAGATGATCGGGAGGGCCCCAGTCATCCCGGTCGGAAAGGGCTTCCTTGCGGCGCAGGAAGGCCTTGCGAGTATTCTCGGTCAGTAGGTCTTCCTCCTTGAATCCCCACTTCTTGGCAAAGGCAAGGGCGTCACTGCCCACCATAAGGATGTGGTCGGTCCGCTCCATTACGATGCGCGCTACCGAGCAGGGGTATTTTATATTCTCCAGGCATGCCACGGCACCCGCGTTATAGGTCTTGCCGTCCATGATGGAGGCATCCAGCTGCACAACTCCATCCTCGTTGGGAAAACCCCCATATCCCACGCTCATGTCGTTCGGATCTTCTTCGATGATGTTGGCCGCTTTTTCTATTGCGTCGACAGCCCGCCCTCCCCCGCTGAGGACCTCCCATCCCGCGGCCAGGGCTTTTTTCCCCGTCGCATTGGTGTGGCTGGTGACTATCAAAGGCACTTTTCCGCCCTGCCCGCCGGTGAAGGCCGGTAGGCCCTTGTAAAGAAGAACCCCGGCGCCCAGGCCGAGACTCCGGCTGAAAAAGTTTCTCCGGGTGATGTGTTTCTTCATGATTCGCTCTCCTGTTCGGATTCAACAGTCCCTTGCGGGTGTTTTATCTAACACCTTAACAGTTCAAGACATAGCTTTGCAAGAATCACTTCCTCGCTGCTGCAGCGATCTCCGTCCGTAAACAATCCAGGGAACTTTTCGGCGTAGATTGCTACAACCTCATGGGAGAAAGGGGGGAGAGGGACACGGTGTTTTTTCTTTGTCGTGGGCGAGCGTGACGGTTGCGGACACGGGCTTCTCCATGCCCTGGGGAGTCATCCGGTTGAACGTCACCCGGACCTGCCTCAGGGGGCGGAGGGGGTTGGTAGGGCTTGCATCCTCCTCTTTCGTGAGCAGGCGGGTCGCCATCTGGGCTGCCAGTCCCACCAGGCTCAGGATGGAGAAGGAATTGGCCAGAGGGTCTCGGTGGGCATCTGGATTGAAGGGATCATAGTTGCGCGGCATGGGGGGGAGCTTCAGGTTATAGGAGATGCGGTCCAGAGTCCGCCTGCGGCTCGCCGCGACAAGCTGCTGATCCACATACAAAGAGATCATGTACTCCTTTTCCTGGAAACGCGGCTTGGACTCCGGTTCTCCTTCGATGATCGGGGCCCCCGCATCCTCATCGAGCGCGATATCGAGGCTCAGTTCATGGCGGAAGATCGTCTCCCCGGACATGAGCTCCAGGGTGAAGACCGCTGTGCCAGAACCGGCAAACATTCCGGAGACATTCAGCTTGACCACATTGAAGCCGGGATTCATGAGTCCTGCATCGAGGATTTCTCCTCCCCGCAGGAGCTTGAAAAAGGCGCCGCGGCTCAGTTCCACGCCCAGGTCGAGTGAAGAGGGAGGGCTGGCCCTTGTGATCTGGGGACCGCCGAGTATCCCCAAGTCCAGCACCAGTGCCGGCAGCTCCTGGGTCCGGGCCAGGGGGGCCAGGACCAGCAGGGCGGCACACAGGAGTGGGGTTATATACTTCATTTTCGTGAAAAGACGAGCAGGATTTCCAGGCTGTCTTGCGGAAAACTACGGGGCAGGCGCGGCAGGGGCGAACTGACCTCCAGGGCCTTCAGGGCCGCGGCCTGCAGGGCCGGGACCCGGGCTGGGGTGACCACATCGGTCGAGGCGATCCAGCCGTCAGACTGGATGACCACGGAGATCTCAAACTCGTCCTCCTCCTGATCGGGCATCAAGTGGGGCATCAGCCAGTTGTCCATGATCAAGGCCACTGCCTGGTCGGCCCAACCGGCGATGTCGACGCGCCGGGAAATGGCGGTGCTCCCCGTGGGCTGGTCAGAACCGGGCTGTCGTCCCGGATCGGCGGCCCGCTCAGTGCTGTATCTGGGAAGCGACGGCCGAATCAGCCCACGCACTCCCCGGACTGCCGCGTCAGCGCCCGGATCGGGCTGATAGGAGTATCGGGGCATGTCCCTCTCCGGTGCGAGCTGGAAGGACAGGCCAGGGGGAAGCTCGGATCGGACCTCGGGAGGCGGCTTCAGCTCGAGCCTCTCCCTGAGTTCGGGAGGGGCTACGATCCGCTCGGGGATGGTCAGTTCGGCCTTGGGCGTAGGATCATCGGCTGCCGCGACCGGTGGAGGCCCGGATACGCTAGCTTCAGGTTGTGCGGCCTCCGCCTCGGGGACGCCGGACGGATCAGAGCTCTCCTCGACCTGGGGCAGATACAAGCGCTCCAGCGAAGGAGCGATGAATACGGTGCGGGCATATGCCCCGAGATCCAGGATCTTGAGGGGCGTATAATACACCACGATCAGCACCAGGACGGCAGCATGGGAGGCCAGAGAGATTCCCAGGCTCAATGCCCGCTTGAGCCACCCGCTCCTGAGCCTCGAGGGGTGAGAGGCGGAAAAGATGCCATTCTCGAACATGGAGCTACCCTTATTCCTTATAATGTCAAAAATCCGGGAAGCGTTACACTCCCTGGAAACGCTGTTCTTACTCGTAGGCGATGACCCGGATGATTCCGATGGTGGCGCCGCTGTCGTCGGAAGTGCAGGTGTCGCTCACGGAGATGAGCCGTGTCGCACCGCTGTCATCCAGGAACTTGTTGACCATCAGGTCTAAATCTTTAAGCTCCTCCTTGGCGTGGAAAATTTTCAAGGGCGTTGTGAAGGTCGTGACTTTGGGCATGATCCCTCCTGTGAGAAAATCGGTCCTCTCCGGTACGAATCCGGACATGGTTATTCTACAGCAAATCTGGAAGGCCGTGAATGAGGAGTCTTGTCTTCGCTGGTAATTTTGTTAGAATATGATCCCCGAAGGAGGGACCATGGAACAAAAACACGACCACAGCGGCCATGTCCACGACAACCTGCGCCTGGAGGAGATCCAGGCCCAGCTGAGCAAGATCTTCACCAAGCTCGAAAACGATGTCCCGCTGCACCTTTTTCTCTCGGATGACAAAGAGTCTCCCTTCAACCAGGCGGCTCAGGAAATCTTGGGGACCATCTCCAAGATCTCCCCCCGGATCCAGGTCCAGGAACACGGAATGGACGATGACCTGGCCAAGGAGAAAGGCGTCACCAGCTCCCCCACCATCCTCTTCGATCCCGAACACTTTGGCCTGCGCTGGTTCGGCGCTCCTCTGGGTGAGGAGGGCCGGATGTTCATCGAGGCCCTGGTCATGCTGGGCAACCGGAAGAGCAACCTGAGCGAGCAGTCCCGCAAGATCCTGGAGAGGATCACATCGCCTCGGCACGTTCTGGTGTTCGTGAGCATGACCTGCCCCTACTGTCCCCAGCAGGTCATGAATGTGCTGAACGCCGTGGTGGCCCGGCCCGATTTGATCACCCTCGATATCGTGGATGTCCAATCCAATCCCGACCTGACCGACCGCTTCTCGGCCTACAGCACGCCCATGACCTTTGCCAATGAGGAACTCGTCGGCAAGGGGGCCCAGCCGGAGGAGCTGTTCCTGAGCTCCCTGGAGAAGCTGGAGGAGCAGGCCATCTATATCCCCGATGTGGATGCAGAGGAGGTCGAAGTCGACCTGCTGATCATCGGGGGCGGTCCCGCCGGCCTGAGCGCAGGGATCTATGCGGCGCGTGCAGGGCTGAACGCCGCCATCATGGAGCGCAGCGTACTGGGAGGCCTGATCGCCACCACACCCGAGGTGGAGAACTATCCTGGCATCGCGCACGTGGGGGGCAAGACCCTGGTGGACATCATGGTGGCCCACGCCCTGGAGTACTGCCAGATCTTCCCGGGAGAGGAGGCCGTGAGCATTACCATGGGGGAGCGGTTCGATGTGCAGACCACAAGGCGGCGCTTCAAGACAAAAGCCATACTGCTGGCCACGGGCGCCGACCACAAGCACCTCAACATACCGGGGGAGGAGAGGCTGGGCGGCCGCGGCATCAGCTACTGCGCGACCTGCGATGGTCCGCAGTTCAGAGACAAGAAGGTCATCGTGATCGGAGGGGGCAACGGCGCGGTCACCGAGGCCCTCCATCTCAAGAACATCGATGTGGATGTTACGCTGGTCCACCGCAGGGACAAGCTGCGGGCCCAGGAACACCTGGCAAAAAAACTCCAGGCAGAGAACATCCCCGTGCTCTGGAACACCGAGGTCCAGGAGATCCGAGGGGACAAACGTGTGGAGGAGGTCCTGCTGAAAGACAACCGTTCAAACGAAACCACCACACTGCAGCTAGACGGGGCCTTCATCTCGATCGGCTACCGGCCGGAGGTGGAACTGGCCAGACAGGCCGGTGTAGAGCTCACGGATAATGGATACATAAAGAGCGACCGGCGGCACCGCACCTCCGTCCCCGGCATCTATGCGGCCGGCGACGTGGAAGGGCAGTTCAAGCAGATCGTGACCGCGGCAGCCTATGGCTCCGAGGCTGCCATGGCCATATTCGAGGACCTGGTCAATCCCTACTGGACAACCGGCTAGCCCGCTGAGGGACGTCCCCCAGGGGGACACCCTTGGCGCAGGGAAACCGGCTTGAGTCGAGAAACAGGGTTGATCCTAGGGGGGAAGTCCCCAGGGAATATCCCGATGGGAATAAATCTCCTCGTATCAGTGTCTAATCCAATGGAAGAAACGTGCTCCAAGGAAAAACGATTGCCGGTTATTGGCCCCGAGCGAGGATAAAACTGGACGACCAGAGCCTGATCGATGAAATCCTGAACGGGGATAAGTATGCCTTCAAGGAGCTGATCAAGAAATCTGAATCTCAGGTGGCGGCGACCGTGATCGCCATGTTAGGGCCGGGCCCGGAGGCCGAGGATGTCGGACAGGAGGCCTTCATACGGCTCTACAAGGCCCTGAGCGGTTTCCGGGGCGAGTCCTCGATCGGGACCTATGTCACGCGTATCGCCATCAACCTCTGCCTCAACGAGATCAAGCGCAGAGGGCGGCGGCGCGCTAATTACGTATTCAACGGCGAGGAAAGGCTGGAAACGGTAGCACACAATCCTGGGACCGAACGACGGGATGAGATGTCACGCTTGGTCAGCCTGGGGCTGCAGAGCCTGGATCCCAAATTCCGGGCGGTGATCGTGCTCAGGCTGATCGATGGCTACACAACAAGAGAAACGGCCGGGATCCTCAGGCTGCCCGAGGGCACCGTGCTCTCGAGGCTGGCCAGGGGCCAGCAGAAGCTGAAGGAGATCCTGGAGCCTTTATATAAAGATAAAGAGCCTACAGTGAGGGATGGAAAATGAACAAGAAAATTTCACGGCTTCTCTACCGGTCATTCGAGGGCCGGTTGAAGGAAAAGGAGCAAGCGCGGCTGGAAAAGGCCCTCGAACGCTCCCCGGAGCTTCGGGCAGAAAGAGACCAGATCCATCGGCAAAGGAAAATGCTGTCCGGTGGGGCGATAGGCTCCTTCGCACCGGGCTTCGCGGATCGAGTGATGGGGCGGCTCGACGCCTCGGCCGCCGGATCCAATGGCTGGGAACTGTTTTATGCAACCCTGCTCACCCTGTTCCGGCGCTTCGCCATCGCCGGCGCCGTGGCCATGTTGCTGCTCTTGACCTACAACCTACACTTGGGCGATAAGCTCTCTCCCGAGGAGATCTTTTTCGCTTCAGACGCAACGCATGAGGAGCTTATGCGGCTCCCCTTGTTCTGATGGAGAAAACACCATGAACATCAAAGCGAAAATCACGCTCATCATCGTCCTGACGCTCATCATCGGGGTGGCCCTAGGCGCCCTGCTCAACCGCGCCCTCCTCCAACGGAGGATCGGCAGGACCATCGCCTGGGGACATCCGGCTGCCTTGGTCATCAGTATGGAACAGATGCTTGATCCGACAGACGAACAGTACAAGGAGATCCGCAGGATCCTGGACGAGCACGGCACTGCACTCCTCAATATCAGGGAAGAGCTCATGCAGAGGACCCTGGAGGTCATGAAGGCGCTGGAAGCCGCCCTGGATCCACTCCTGACGCCGGAGCAGAAACGAATACTAAGCAGAAGGCAGCTCGGCCCACGCGCATTCGGAAAGCCCGGACAGAGCAGGCGACCCGGTATACAGCCCGGCAAACGTACGATGCGCCCCGGCTCTGAGGAACTAGAGCAACTGGCTGAGCGCCTCGATCTGACCCCGGACCAGAGAGCCCAGGTCGGCAGCCTCTTTCAACAAAAGAATATAGCTCTTCCCTTTACCTTCGGGCAAGATTCCCAGGAAATAGAGGTCATGTTAGGCCGATGGATCAACCGGCAGGAACAGCAGGATAAGGCGATCGCCGAAATCCTGACAGAGGAACAGAAGCGCAAATACGACCAGATCAAGGAGGAGCACCGACAAAGGCTCCTCGACTTGCTGAATCGATAGACCCACACCTCACAAGATCCTGTTTCCCCCACCATTGGGGATCTTCGCATTATCAATTCTCGCGCTGGTTCGGAAAATTCCGGAACACTGCATGGGGGAATAAACGAACCTGGGAAACGGTCTAACCTGGTGCATGACAAGATCACACGTTTTCAAAGGAGAATTGAAATGAAAAAATCATCATTGACATTGTTGACGCTCGCGGGTCTGATGACGATCACGAGCTTCGTCCTGGCATCCTCTCAGAGGGACCAGCAGGTCCGTGGTCTCAGAACCCAGCGGCCCTCCCAGGGAAGGATCCAGAACAGGTCATTCACGAGGCCCCGCTCGGTTGGGCTGCTCCGGATGCTGGAGGCGAGACAGGAGGAGCTGAACATCTCGGATGAACAGCTCACAAAGATCCAAGAACTGAAACTCAAGCAGGAAGAGAATTGGGTGAAACAGCAGAATGCCAGGAACACACAGAGGCTGGAACAGAAAAAGCTCATGCTGGACCGAGAAAACCTGGACTATGACCGGCTCAAGGCCCTGATGCTTAATAACTCCGAGATCCGGGCGGAGCAGCGGATCGAAGGTATGCGGCAGCGTGACGAGATCCAGAATGTGCTGACTACGGAACAGAAGGAAGCCCTGCAAAGTTTAGGCCAGGATCGGATGGGGCAAAGGCGCGGAAGCATGCGGAGCCGTGTTCCCAGCCGTGACTTTCGGCCTCGGCACTTCCGCCGGGCTCCGGAAGATATCCCGAAGTGAGAATAAGGGCAACCATGTTTCGGTCAGATCCTATCACCAGGCTGGCGGCAGGGGCCTTCCTGGCCCTGTTGCTGGTCCTCACCCAAGCCGGGTGCAGGGACTACGAACTGGACAGCCTCTGGCTAAAGGAACCGATCACGATCGACGGCGATTCTTCAGAATGGAGAGGAATCCTGTATTACCTCAAAGACGAAAAAGCCTCCATCGGAATTGTGAACGACCGCGAGAATCTCTATGTATGTCTCATCACCCAGGACCCCACCCTCAGCCGCCAGGCTCTAAGCATGGGATTGATCCTCTGGATCGATCCTGCGGGCCGAAAGGACAGATCGTTCGGCATCAACTACCCCATCGGTGCCAGGGAGCGATTCGGGATGGAACCGGGGAGAGATCCGGAAGGGCGGGACCCGGAGCAGATCAAAGAGGACGTTCATAAGGCCTCTTTGGAATCCCTGGACGAACTCAGATTCCTGGACCCGGAAGGATTGGAGTTGGATCGGATGGAGATCGAACAGCTCGAGGGGATGGAGATCGCTGTGGAGGTGTCGCAGGGGATGTTCGTCTATGAGCTCAGGCTCCCGTTTACCGTAGAATCGCGCCTTCCGTTCGCACTCACTCTTCAGACCGGCCAGGACATCGGGATAGGACTGGAAATTCCGAAGCTCGAGAGGGAGGAGATGCAGCAGTCCATGGGTGGCGGCCGGGGAGGGAGCTCACGCGGCGGCGGAACCGGGAGCCGCGCCGGAGGCGGGAGGGGCGGCGGTGGGAAACGCGGACGTCCCGGCGCAAGCAGCGGGAATTTCGATCAAGATCTACTCAAAGGGAAAAAAATATGGGCCACGATTCATCTGGCGATAGATCCGCTCTCATAACCTCCTATTTATTCCATTCACCCGATCCCTTTCTCAGTAACCGGGGCGGCGATTGCCGCCCCGTCTTTCTCTCTAAGAACCGCAACGAAAACTATGCGCTCCATGCACCGATACCGCAAACATCTGTGACAAGGAGTCAAAATGACTAGACGCATCCTGCTTCCGATGGTTTTCCTAATCCTGCTCCCCACGCTGGAGCTAAACGCTCAGACCGGCCGGCCCAACGGCCGCCTCACCGGGCGGATCACAATGGAGGACGGCACGCCCCTGCCGGGGGTGGCCGTTACAATCTCACATACTCTCTATCGTGCCTCCACCGATACTCTAGGAACATACAGGTTCGACAGTATACCGCAGGGGATGATCACCCTGATAGCTTCCCTGGACGGCTTCGAAGAGAAAGAAAAGACCGTTGTTGTCCAGGCCAACAAGCTCGTAGTGGTAAATTTCAAGCTCGAGCTAGCCCCGGAATCGCACGAGGCCACTGTTATGGCCGAGCTACCGTTGATGAGCACCTCCGATGAGAAGGTCAGCGAGGTGATCATCACTCCCAGCCAGATCGAAACGCTCCCCAGCCTGGGAGAAAAAGACATTTTCCGGGCGCTCCAACTCCTGCCCGGCATCAGCGGCAGCCAGGAATCCTCCTCCGGTCTCTATGTCCGGGGCGGAACCCCGGATCAGAACCTCATCATGTACGACGGCTTCACCGTCTATCATGTCGACCACCTGTTCGGGTATTTCAGCGCCTTCAACATGGAGGCCGTGCGTGAGGTCCGCCTTAGCAAGGGTGGATACGAGTCGAAGTACGGAGGCCGACTCTCCAGCATCATGGAGCTCACAGGCAAGCCCGGCTCTGGCCAGACGGTCCACGGGAGCGGCGGTCTGAGCCTCCTCTCCCTCAACGGCCTCGTCGAGGCTCCACTCTGGGACAAGGGATCGTTCGTGCTGGCCGGCCGGCGCTCCTTTCAGACCCCGCTCTATAACAGCATCCTGGGCCTGGTGTCCGAAAACAACACGGCCCAGGGCAACTTCAGGGGACGAGGAGGCGGAGGCATGGGTAAGATGATGGGCGAAACGCAGCCTACCTCCTACTTCTATGATATCAACTCGAAACTGACTTTCCGCCCCAGCAGCAAAGACCTGACATTCATCAGCTTCTACAACGGCCTGGACAACATGGACAACTCCCGGGTGCAGGGGTTCCCCTCCTTTGCAGCTGAGAGGTTCGCGGAGTCGGGGATCCAGGTCTCGGGCAGCATCGATGTCTCGGACCTCAGGAAATGGGGTAACACGGGCTTCAGCGCCAACTGGACGCGCAGGTGGAGTGACACGTTCCAGAGCCACCTCCTGATCGGCTATTCCCAATATCTCAATCAGGTGGATACGAGTCGCAACAGCGAATTGGAATTCACATCAGAAGATCCGGATTGGGAACCCCCGGAATTCTTCAAAAACCGTGGCTTTTCCCGGGGGACCATCGAGGACAACGACCTGGCCGATATGACTTTCCGGTGGGACAATTCTCTCCATCTCCACGCCTCCAATCAGATGGAGTTCGGATTCCAGGCCACCAGGAACAAAGTCGAATACAGCTACGACGTGGAAGGTCTCACAACAGAAGAAGACGAGGAAAGCTCCACGGCCCCCCGCCCCTTCTTGAGCATCCTCAACCGCTCGGATAGCGGCACTCAGTACTCAGGTTATCTCCAGGACCGCTGGACCATCCTGGGCCGCTTTACCCTGACTCCGGGACTGCGCTACACCTACTTCGACATGACGGGCGACTCCTTCACCGAACCCCGTCTGGCTGTGAGTCTGAGCCTGACAGACCGGATCCGGCTCAAGGGAGCATGGGGCCAATACTCTCAGATCATCAACAACATCGTGCGGGAAGACGCGCAACAGGGCAACCGGGATTTCTGGGTCCTTTCAGACGGAGCCACGATCCCCTACGGCAAGGCCACTCACTACATCCTCGGGATCAGCTACGAAACCCAGACCTTCCTGTTCGATGTGGAGGCCTATTACAAGGATCTCAGCGGCCTGACGGAATATGCCCTGCGCTTTACGCCCTCGCAGGAGGACATCGATTACGACCAGTTCTTTTATTCGGGCACGGGAGAAGCCCGGGGGTTGGAGTTCCTTGTCCAGAAAAAATTTGGGAGCTACACAGGCTGGATCAGCTATACGCTAAGCAGGGTGGAACACTTTTTCCCCGAACTCGAGGCTGATCCCTTCCCGGCCCTGCATGACCAGACGCACGAGTTTAAGCTGGTGAGCAGTTACGATCTCCGGAACTGGACATTTTCCGGGACCTGGATCTACTCGACCGGCCGCCCCTACACAGAGCCTGTTGGAGTCGAGGAAGAGGAAATCCTGGACGGGCAGCGCACCATCGAGCGCGTCATGATGGGCGAGAAAAACGGGGCCCGGCTCCCCGCCTACCACCGCCTGGACCTTTCCGCCAGCTATAGATTCCGGCTCGCAGGCAGCCAGTCCATCCTCGGGGCCTCGATCTTCAACGTCTATGACCGCAAGAACATCTGGTATAGGGAGTTCGACGTCGTGGAGGGCGAGATCTTCGAGAACAACATCCTCTACATGGGGATGACATTCAATCTCTACCTGACCCTGCGTTTCTGACCGGGCTGGTAGCGTAATCGCGGCGGCGGTGTGGCTGCCGCTGCGGATGAATGCTGCCAGATCGAGATCCAGGCTGCACAGAATCTTTAGATATTCGCTGCGTATATGTTAATATGGTCCAAAGGATGGATTCACGGGAAAATGTCCGGATCGACAACCAGCCGGGCCACGTCATAGACAGTCTGCGAGGTAAGGCTCTATGGTTCGGGCTCTATATTGCATCACTATTCTCTTGGCTCCTCCTGCCAATCCAGGCCCAGGTCATCACATCCGATCCCAATCTCGCCGATCAGCAGGTGGCCCGGTGGTTTCGGGTGGCCGTAGACAATGCGGGTGAGCCAGGGCTTCAACCCCACCTCACGGCCGGTTCGGACTACAGTTTCCCCGAACAGGATGTCCCCCTCTCCGTGGCCCGAGCCGGGCATCCGGTCCGGACCGCAGCCTTCGGCGGCGATGTGTGGTTTTCCTGGGCGGGGCTCAAACCCGAAGCCCGCTACCGCCTGCGCCTGACCTTCCTCTCCGATGCGCCCAGGACCCAACAGGTAACGCTGGACGGGGAGGTCGTGGTGGAGCAACTGCCGCTTCCCGAAGGCCGCATCGTGTACTGCATCGTGGACCTGCCATTTCCCCAAGAGGACGGCGCGTGCGAGCTCAAGATCCGAAGCCTGCAGGGACCCAACGCCGTCGTCTCCCTGGTCGAGCTCTATTCTAATCATCTCGGGCTGCTCCCGGATCCGGTCTTCGAGGCCCATGGGGACTGCCGGGGCGGGATCGAGGGCGTCCTGTTTGACCGCAACCGGCCGGATCTTCCCTACGAGGACCTCGAGGTCCGCCTCTTCCTATCGGATCACTCGCGATCACTGGCTACCCGGACCGACGAGGCAGGATTCTTTCGCTTCACCATTCCCCGTTCCTGGGAGGCGGGCAAATCCGATCTCGCTCAAGTGATCGTTTCTCTCCCCGAGGCGGATCTGACCCTCGACATCTCTCTGCAGGGCGTGTTCGCTCCCCGCCTGACTCCCCGGCCCGCCCGCGCCCAACATCTGACCGAGACCGAGATCAGTCTGAATGGGGTCTGGCGTTTCAATCCCTCACCTCCTCACAGTCTCTCCGACCTGGATCTGTCTGAGACCTCGGACTGGGACGCCATAGAAGTCCCGGGTGAATGGGCCATGCAGGGCTTTACGGTCCCGGACGGAAAGGCGGCTGCGTATGTGCGCGAATTTGAACTCCCGTCCTCCTGTCTCAAGCTGCGGACCATCCTGCGCTGTGATGCTGTGTACAGCGATGCCGTGGTCTTCATCAACAATCAACGCGCCGGATCACACAAGGGCGGATTCACGGCGTTCGAGATGGATGTGACCGGCCTTGTCAAACCGGGCCGGAACACCATCGCCCTGGCGGTCAAGAACGATTCACTGGAAGACATCCTGGCCAGCGGGACCCAGTATGCGGCCCATCCCCTGGGCGGCATCACCCGCAAGCTCAGCCTGTGGGCGGTCCCCCACTGTTTTGTGTCACGGTTTCACACCATCACAAAGTTCGATAAGGAATACCAAGATGCAACGCTGGACCTTCAAGTGGAGGTGTTCAACTCCTTGAAACACAGCGTCACAGATGCCGTGCTCCAGGTCAGCCTCCGTGATCGGGAAGGAAACAGGGTCGACATCCAACCCCAAAGGATCCCCCTCCCCGTTCTTTCCCCGCTCGAGAGGAAGGCCGGGAGCATATCTCTCAGCGTGCTCGGGCCCAGGAAATGGGACAACGAACACCCCTATCTCTACACGCTGACCTGCACACTGGAGTATGGGGGGCGGATCCGGGAGACCCTGCGCCGACGCATCGGCTTCCGACAGATTGAGGTCCAGGGCGACAGAGTCCTGGTCAATGGACTCCCGATCAAGCTGCGGGGCATCAACCGGCACGAGGCTCATCCTCTTCGCGGCCGGAGCCTCACCCCCAAGCTATGCAGGGAGGACGCCCTCAAGTTTCGCGCCGCCAACATCAACTACATCCGCACGTCTCACTATCCTCCTGCGGAGGAATTTCTGGATGCCTGTGACGAGCTGGGGCTCTTTGTGGAATGCGAGGCCCCGCTCTGCTGGGTGCAGCACGGCGCCAATGCCAACTGGAACCAGCCGGGCTGGGACTACAGGGACCGCAGGTTTTTCCTGCCCCTGTTGCTGGCCAACCTGGAATCCATCGAGCTCAACCGGGACCACCCCTCTATCCTGATGTGGTCCCTGGCAAACGAGTCCCGCTGGAGCCCGCTGTTCGCCAAGGTCCTGGAGATGGTCAAGGCGACCGATCCCTCGCGTCCCGTGTCCTTTCATGACCAGTGCTGGGGCAACTACAACAACGCCGGCAGCACCGCGGATATCGCCAACTTCCACTATCCGGGCCCCGACGGTCCTTCAAGGGCTCCTCAGGTCTCAAGGCCGCTCCTTTTCGGTGAGTACTGCCACCTGAACGCCTACAACCGGTACGAGCTGGTGACCGATCCCGGATTGAGGGACGCCTGGGGCATTCCCTTCCAGGCCATGTGGGAGGCGATGTACAGGGATCCCGGGATCCTGGGGGGCGCCCTCTGGTCGGGCATCGACGACACCTTCTTCCTTCCTCCAGAAGGTACGGCAGTTGGCTACGGCACCTGGGGGCCGCTCGACGGATGGCGCCGTGAGAAGCCGGAATACTGGCACATCAAGAAGGCCTACTCCCCCATCCGGCTCTTGACTCCCGCGGCCGCCGTCCCGCTGGATGGGGAAGCGCTGGAGATCGAGCTGGAGAACCGGCACGACTTCACCGACATCGCGGAGATGGACATCCGCTGGACCCTAAGCGATGGACGAACCGGACTTGTGGCAGCTGCGATCCCGCCGCGAAACCGGGGTGTCCTGCGCATCCCGATATCCGGGGAGGCCCTGGAAGATCAGATCCTCAGGCTGGATTTTTTCAGCCCATTGGGATTCGGTGTCGATTCATTCGAGACCCCCATCGGGGCCCAAACCAAAGCAGCAGGCTTCCCGGGACCAGAGCTCACGATCGAAGGGTCCCTGGACCTGACCCAGGACCGGGATTCGATCACGGTCACCGCCGAGGATTTCAAACTGGACCTGGATGCCCGCACCGGACAGCTGCGTTCCGTACGGCTCGACGGCCGCACCATCCTGAGCGGGGGCCCGCAGCTCATGCTCCTGCCCCTCAACCGGGAGGGCGGGACCCAGATGACTCCCGCCGCCCAGGAATTCGCACCCTTCACCCAGGCCTGCACCGGCTGGCAGGCAGAGACCGTGGAAGCACAAACCGCGGCCGACGGCATTAGCATACGGGTGACAGGGGCATATGATCAGGCTGAAGGAGAGTACACGCTCTTAATCAGGAATACCGGAGCCTTAGAAGTGGATTACCGCTTCACCTGCCGCGAGGAGATCGATCCGCGCCAGATCGGGCTGGTGTTTGCGCTGCCGAGAGAATTCGACACGCTGACCTGGCGCCGCAGGGGCCAGTGGTCTGTCTACCCGGAGGACCACATCGGTCGCCTGTCAGGCAGGGCCAGAGCGTTCCCCGGAAATCCTCCGAGCGGCCCGGCCGGCCCGCGCACTACACCCTCTTGGCCCTGGTCTTCGGACTGCACCGCTCTGGGCAGCAGCGACTTCCGGTCCACAAAGGCCAATGTCGAGTGGGCCGTCCTATCGGACAACCAAGGACGCGGATTTGCCACGCTGTCCGGGGACGGGAAAGATTATGTTCGCTGTTGGGTGGACGGTGATGCCGTACGCATGCTGATTGCGGGCTACAGCAACGCTGGAGCCGAACGCTTCTATGTCCGCCACGCCCAGAGCGGATATCGCCCGCTCGAGCCAGGAGCCAACGTTTATGGGAAGCTCGAACTGCGCCTGGCTGCAGGCCGGAAGTCAGATCGGAGATAGACGATCTGACTTCCCCGATTCGGCCCCGTCGATTGAAATCTCTGGTTCAGGATGCATCCCTCTCGATCAGGAATCTGGTTTGATAAAATCCGGTTTTTGCTATAGGCTAGAGGATCGCTGATTACAGAATCTAAAAAAAATAATAAGAATCGGAAGAAACCACAGAAGCTGATCGTCAAACATTTGTATATAGGATGAACTCTGCCAACCTTTTGCTTACGCTTCACATGAGTCATACATCTATCCCGGGATTCTGCCTACCCATTGGATCCGGGGCAACCCAAGAAACGGAGGAGAACGAAACATGAGAGTCTTATCGAGGTATGCGACTGCGGCTTTGCTGTTGTGTCTGCTGCTGATCTTCCCGCTGCACCACAACGCACAAAATACGGCTGCTGCCGGCTATCATGACTATGCCGGCCTGAGCAGCGCGCTGAAGCAGCTGGCTCAGCAGAACTCCCGGATCGTACAGCTGAATTCCATCGGAAAGACCGGGAATGGCCGGGACATCTGGATGCTCCAGGTCTCGGGTACAAAGGGCCCGGATCCACTGTCCAAGCAGGCCCTGCTCATCGTGGGCAACGCGGAGGGCGACCATGTCATCGGCAGCGAGGTGGCTCTGGGCATCGCAAGCTTCCTCGTCCAAAACTACGGCCAGGACGAAGAGGTCACCCAGACGCTGGACAGCCGGACCATCTACATCGTCCCCCGACTGAATCCTGACGGGGCAGAGCTGTTCTTCGCCAAGACCCTGCACGAATATTCCGGGAACCTCAATCCCCGGGATGACGACTATGACTGGAAGGTAGACGAGGACGGCCCCGAAGACCTGAACGGCGACGGCCTCATCACCATCATGCGGAAGAAGGACAGGTCCGGTGACTGGTTCGTGGATGACGAGGACCCGCGCCTCATGAAGAAAAAGACCGCGGACACCCCGCCTGACAAGCTCTACAAGGTCTATACCGAGGGAACGGACAACGACGGTGACGAACTGTACAACGAAGACGGGCCCGGCGGATTCGACATCAACCGCAACTTCCCCCATAACTTCGGCTACCGCTTCCGTGGCACCAAGGTCTATCCCGCCTCGGAACTCGAGACCAGGGCCCTGATCGATTTCATGACGCGATACGACCCGAAACTCAAGACCCAGCCTCACAGGAACATCTGCGGAGTGCTGCTCTTCTCCAAGTACGACAACCTGGCGGCCGGTACCGGGATACAGGGCGGAACCCCCACCTTTCCACAGCCCCCATCCGGGACCACAGCTGCGGGAGGAGGACAGATGCGCATGATGTTCATGATGGGCGGGCGCCGGGGCCAGCAGGAAGCGCCCCGGACTCCCCCACGGGATCCTCAGCCCAAGCAGACCGAGTCGCGAGACAACGCCCTGTTCAAGAATGCGAGCGACCAATACAAAGAGATCACCGGGATCAAGAGCGCGCTGTCGGATAAGCCCGTGGGCTCGATCCTGGAATACGCCTATTTCCAGTTCGGCGTCCCCGCCTTCTCGGCCAACCTCTGGTCCATCCGGCAGGCCCCAGCGGGACGGGCCCAGATGCGGGCACCCGGGGCCAAGCCGACAGGACAAGCCCCGGCAGCAGCCACCGCAGACCGCTCGGCCATGATGCGGCAGATGATGGCGCGTGGGGGCGGAGGGGGGCAGTCGGCCCAAGCCACTGGAGGCGGCAACGACGACAAGTGGCTCGACTGGATCGACAAGAGCAACGACGGCAAGGGATTCGTGGCCTGGACCAATTACAGCCATGCCCAGCTGGGTGAGGTGGAGATCGGCGGGTTCCAGCCCTATCTCCGAGTCAATCCCCCGGCTGACCAGATCCCCGAACTGAGCGAGAAGCATGCCCGGTTCGCGCTCTTCCTGGCAGCCCAGTTCGCAGAGATCACCATGGATGCCCCTCAAGTGAAAAAACTCTCCTCTCAGCTCTTCGAGATCAAGCTCAAGCTGCACAACGACGGAGTCTACTCATATTCCACAGCCATGGGACAGAGGAGCAGCAACGTGACCCCCATCGTGCTGCAGATGAAGTTCGAGGACGACGATGCCATGAAGCTCTTCGGCGGCCAGAAGCGCATCGATATTCAAAACCTGGCACCTGGAGCCGAGCGGGAGCTCAAGTGGGTGATCATCTCACCGCCAGGGAAAAAGATCGACGTGAGCCTGTGGGCCCGACAAGGGGGCGGCAGGATGAAGACGCAGATCGTCCTCAAGTAGGCGAAGATGGGAGAAAATACCATGAGAATACAACGACACAAAAAGGCGATCATAGGAACGGGGCTGGCTCTGCTGCTGGTCCTCAGCGCGTCTCTTATCGCGGCCCAGGACTTCTTCCCGCGCAAGTGGAATGCACGCAAGGTAAACCTGAGCTTCAACCACTACTATGACTGGGAAGAGATGGAACAGGCCCTGCGCGCCCTGGAAAAGGCGTACCCCAAGTACCTGAAACTCAACACCGCTGGCAAATCCCACCTGGGCCGGGAGCTGTGGTACATGACTATCAACAACCCCGACACCGGGGACGAGATGAGCAAGTGCGCTATGTACATGGACGCCAACATCCACGGCAACGAGGTCCAGGGCGGAGAGATCGGGCTCTACACCATCTGGTATCTGATGGAGAACTACAACTTCAACGACGGCATCAAGAAGCTGGTGGACGAGCGTGTGTTCTACATCTTTCCGTCGGTCAACCCCGACGGCCGAGACATGTGGCTGCACATGGGCGCCTCGTCCCGCACCGGACAGGTCCCGCTCGACGATGACAATGACGGCCTCTACGATGAGGACCTGGTGGAAGACCTGGACGGCGACGGCGAGATCGGCTCCATGTTCATCAAGGTGGAGCCCGGCAAGGGAACCCACCGGATGGCCGATTCGGGAGACCGGCTCGTGCCCATCCAGAAGAACATCGAGGGCAAGCCCGACGAGGTCGGTGACCACAAGTACATCGGCCAGGAAGGGATCGACAACGACGGGGACGGCCGCTACAACGAAGACCAGGGCGGCGGCTACGACGCCAACCGGGACTGGGGCGCCTGGTGGCAGCCCCGCTACATCCAGCGCGGCGCCGCGGACTACCCCTTCTACTGGCCAGAATCCCAGGCCACGCGAGACTTCATCTACGCCCACCCCAACATCGCGGGCGTTCAGGCATTTCACAACACCGGCGGCATGATGCTGCGCGGCCCCGGGGCTGAGCTCCGCGGCGAATACCCGGCCTCCGACCTGAGGGTCTACGATGAGATCGGCAACAAAGGGGAGAAGATCCTCCCGAATTATGACTACATCATCCTCTGGGACGAGCTCTATCCGGTCTGGGGAGGATTCCTCGACTTTACGCACGACATGAACGGCATCTTCACCTTTTCCAACGAGCTCTGGACGACACGCTCCGACCTGGACGGCGACGGCGAGGTCACGCCGGAAGAGGACGAGTTCTTCACCAAGTACGTTGACATGGACGCCACTTCAATCCGCATGCACGAGATCGACCACCCCGAGCTGGGCAAGGTCCTGATCGATCGCGACGCTACCAAGCTAACCCGCCGTGTACCCCCCTCGTGGCTCATCGAGGAGATGTGCCACCGCAACATGGCCTTCTGCCTGCTGCACGCCTCTGAGATGCCACTCCCGATCATCAAGAAGGTGGAAAGCGAAAAGATCGACGGCAAGCTGCACCGCGTGGTGGTGACCCTCTACAACGAGCGGCTCATGCCCACGCTGAACGCCGCGGCTGCCACCAACAAGGTCCAGCGCCCGGACATCCTGTCACTCGACGGGGGAGTCAAGGTCCTGGCCGCAGGATCCAGCCAGAGCGCGGGCGTCCCGGCAGGGATCCCCGCTCAGTTCATGCGCTTCTTCCGGCGCGGGCGGGGAGGCGGTGGTGGCGACGTGACCTTCATCGACCAGAAGGATCTCAAGAACCTCAGGCTCCACAACGGAATACCCGGAAGGGGCGAGGTCGAGTATCACTTCCTGGTGGAGGGCAGCGGCACCGTGACCGTCAAGCTCGACTGCGTCAAGGGCGGCAAGGACTCCAAGACCGTTACGCTCAAATAGCATCCTAAACCTCAGGGGCCCTCGACGACAAAGTTCCATCGAGGGCCTCTGAGTCCTTTTCCTCCGTATTCACTTCATCGCAGGGCTGGATCCCCTATCTGGATCTGCCCAGACTTCAGGTCATTCGGATTGAAAAGGTCTATTCGTAGCGCAGAGTATCCACGGGGTCGGAGAGGGCCGCCTTCAAGGTCTGGGTGCTGATGGTGAGGAATGCTATGAGCAGGGCCGCACCGGCAGCCAGCAGGAAGGTCCCGATTGTGAGATCGATCCGGTATGCGAAGTTGTCCAGCCACTGCCGCATGGCGAAATAAGCAATGGGCCAGGCGATCACATTGGCCAAAATCACCATCCGCACGAAATCCTTGGTCAGCAGCCCGACCAGTTTGGAAACCGGGGCGCCCAATATCTTCCGAATCCCGATCTCCTTGGTCCTGCGTTCGACAGTGAAAGATGCCAGACCCAGAAGGCCCAGGCAGGCGATGAAGATGGCCAACAGGGAGAAGTAGCTGAATATCTCCCCGGTCCTCTGTTCTTTCTGGTACAACTCGTTGAAGGAATCATTCAGGAAGAAAAAGTCGAACGGCTGGCCCTTCGAGTGGCCTTCGAAAATTCCGCGGATGAGCGCCACGCGGCCCATGACATCACCCGGCTGAATCCGGGCCGCGATATGGCCGCCGCTCTCGAACGCCAACACCATTGGCTCAATCTCATTGTGGAAAGAGGCAAAATGGAAATCCTTGACGACCCCGATCACCCGGGTGTAGCCCATGACATCCACCTCCTTCCCTACGGGATCTTCCCATCCCAGCTTCTTCCAGAGGGTCTCGTTGATCAGGATCGCCTTGTCGTCCTCCCCAAATTCCGGTGAAAAATTGCGGCCCGCGACCAGGGCGATCTTGAAGACATCCAGAAAGTCGTAGTCCACGAGGTCGAAACGTACACTGGTTTTTATTTCTTCTCCTGTGTCTCTGGTGAATTTCGCGCTTCCCAATCGGCTGCGGATATTGGTCGGGAGCCCGGGGGATATGGAGACTCCAAGGACCTCGGGATGCTGCAGCAGCTCGGTCCGGATGGCCTGGGCCTTGTCGCGAGTCTCCTGTTCCCGGATGGGGATGACCACGACATGTTCCCGGTCGAATCCCAGCTTCTGATTCCTTACGTAATTCAGCTGGTTGAAGACGACCAGGGTACAGGCGATCAGGACGATGGAGGCGCCGAACTGGAATACCACCAGGACATTCCTCAATCCCGCCCCTTTTTTACCGGAGGCGCTGAAGTCTTTCAGGACAATCACGGGCTTCAGGGACGAAAGGACCAGGGCGGGATAGGTCCCGGAGGCGATCCCGACGAACAGCACTGTGCCGGCGATCAGGATAAGGAGGCTGGTCTGGGTCAGGGACCCCATCCTCAGTTCGGTCCCGACCAGGAGGTTGAAATAGGGAAGCACGAATCTGACCAGCAGCAGAGAGAGCCCCAGGGCGAAGACCGTGACCAGCAGGGTCTCTCCTATGAACTGTTTGATCAGCTGCCGGCGATTGGCCCCCGCCACCTTGCGGATGCCAATCTCCTTGGCTCGGGTCATGGACCGGGCCGTGACCAGGTTCATGTAGTTGATGCACGCTATCAATAAGATGATGAGGGCGATCGACAGGAATAGATAGACAGTCCGGATCTGATTGTTGGTGGCGCGTTCTCCCTGGATCTGGGACCTGAGATGGATGTCTTCGATGGACTGCAGGAAGAAGGCATTACTTCCCTCTTCCTGCCCCTGCCTGGTCAGAAAGGCCGGGAATTTTTCCTCCACCCGCGCTCTGGCGTCATCTGTGGTGAGCTGGACGTAGGTAGCAAAATTCCAGACCTTCCAATTGGCGATCATGTAGCTGTCTTTTTTCTCGGCTACGATGGTGGCGTGGGAGATGATGTAGTCGAATCGGAGGTGCGAATTATCGGGCACGTCCGCTATCACTCCCGTCACCGTCATTTCATACTGGCGCCTCTTTTCCTTGTAGGAAACGACCCTGCCGAGGGGATCGTCACTACCGAACATCTTCTCAGCTACATGTTTGGTGAGGACGATGGACCTGGGAACTTCGAGTGCCTGCTTCCGGTCTCCCTTGAGAAGGGGGAACGAGAAGATCTTCAGGAACTCGCGATCGGCGAAGATCCCGTACTGATAGAAGATCTTATCCTGAAACTGGAGGATGGCCTTGTCGGTGAAGGGTTCCCGGATTCGGGTCGCCGCCTCGATCTCGGGGAACTCATCGGCCAGAAGCTCGGCAAGGAGCTCGGGTGTGTGTTCGGAATATTCCGTGACACCGGGCTCCCTGGCTGTATTGCGGCTGATCACGCGGAATATGCGGTCCGATCTCTCGTGGAAGCGATCGAAGCTCATCTCGAACTGGACAAACATCAGGATCAGGACGAAGCAGGCCATCCCCACTGCCAGCCCGGCGATATTCAGGAGGGAAAACCACTTGTTCTTGAGCGTGTTGCGGAACGATATGATCAGGTAGTTTCTAAACATGGTGACACTCCAGTAGATGCGGTTGGTGGCAAAACCCGGGAGGGAGCGGACGACCTGGAACCAGTACCAGTAAAAAGCCGCAACCGGTCCCCGTTCTGTCTGGATATACGAGAAGACTTCGCTGAAATCACCCAGGTGGGTGTATTCCCCATGATCGGAATGGATGGATTTGAGGATCCACTCCGCAAACTTCAGGGGCTTCCGCAGTCTTGGATTCGAAGTCATGGTTCCTCGGGTCTCAGGGCTTGAGATCCATGGCCCCCTGCCAGAGGCTCTCCTGAATTTTCTTCAGTTCCAGCAGGGCCTTCCTGCCGTCCCTGGTGAGCTGGTAGACGCGCTTGCTGCGCCCTCCCCTCTCTCTGGTGGGTTCGGTCAGGCTGGATTCCAGCAGCTTCTTCCTCTCCAGCCTCTCCAGGGGATCATAGATGGAGCCGAACGACCAATTCTTTCCTGTGGTCGACATGAGCTCTTTCCGGATGGGCACGCAGTAGGCCTCGTTCTGGAGCTTCCAGACCGCGAGCAGCACCATTTCCTCGGACCGGGACAAGAGTTTCATGTTGTTCCTCTCATGTAATTACTTCCATAATCTGGAACATATTGACGTTTTTGTCAAGCGATTTGTTCCAGAAAACGAAATTAATTGCATCTTGACGCTCCGCCGACACTAAATCTTTCACAATCGGCGCAGCAACCCTGCCAGTGGCCCTCCGTATATATATAGATCCAGATACTCAGGACAGGGAGACCTCCCATGCCGATATTGCGAACCTACACGCGGCTCCTCTGGTTCGGCCTAGCCGTGCTGCCGATCCTGGCAGCGGGGTGCGGGCCGGGTGACCTCGACCAGGAGACCAATTCTCTAAGGCTGAAGACTCCGGTCGAGGATTTGACGGCGGAGCTGGAGGCCCGCATCCCCGAGCTCATGCGTGCAGCGGGCATCCCGGGGCTCCAGGCCGCCCTGGTCCGAGGGGGCCGGGTCATCTGGCACAAGGGCTTCGGCATCAAGAACACGCAGACCGGCGGCCCCGTGGACGAGCGCACGGTGTTCGAGGCCGCATCGCTCACCAAGCCGTTTTTTGCCTATCTGGTCATGAAGATGGTAGAGGCCGGCGATCTGGACCTGGACACGCCGCTCGTGGAATACGCACCCCAAGAGATAGTCGAGAAGCAGTACATCGGGCACGGCATGGGCCTGGAGGGATTTCGGAGCGACTGGTTCCGGCGCATCACCGCCCGGCAGGTCCTGAGCCACTCCTCCGGCCTTCCCCACGGCGAGCCCCGCAGGCCTTTGCCCATACTGTTCGAGCCAGGCTCCCGCTACCGCTACTCAGCGGACGGCTACATGTATCTGCAGCGGATCGTTGAGTTTCTCAGAGAAAAACCCCTGCACGAAATAATGCAGGAGGAGATCATCGAGCCCCTGGGCATGGATGACAGCTGCATGGTCTGGCAGGATCGGTATGCGGAACAGGCTGCGGTCGGGCATGACAGGCTCTCGGAGACCAGCGGCCGGCACCGAAAGCGCCGTGAAGCCCACTCCGCAGCCAGCCTCTACACCACGGCCCACGACTACGCACTCTTCGTGGCAGCGCTCCTGAACGACACCGGGCTGGAGGGGACAACCGTCGATGAGATGCTGTCGCCGCAGATCGATGTTGCTGAGGGCCTGTTCTGGAGCCTGGGCTTCGGCCTGGAGGACAACGCGGCCGGGCGGGCCTTCTGGCAGTGGGGAGACTACGGCATCTTCCGCAACTACATCGTTGCCTTCAGGGAGCAGGGGCTCGGCCTGGTCTATCTGACCAACAGCTTCAACGGGCTGAGCATCGGGCACGAGTTGGTCCGGCTGGCCCTCGGCGGCGGAGAGGTCCTCGCCCTCAAGTACCTGGATTATCCCCGATACGACCGCTAGGGGACGCCCCCCAAGGGGACACCCTACCGGGTAAGGCCGCTCTCATCACTCCGGCCCCTCCCTGGACAGCAACTGGAACATCCGGTAAACTTTATCTCTGGAATAACGTCTTAACTATGTACGATCGTAGAACTGCATCGATCCTTTGCTATGAAGAGAACAGCCACATTCATTTTAATAATCTTCCTGGTCGTCCCGGTCTGGGCGGCCACAAGGCCCGAAACGCCCAAGCGTATATATAGAACCCAAAGGGTCAAACCCCAGCCCCCTATCATCGACGGCGTGCTGGACGATCCGGCCTGGCAGAACATCAACTGGCAGGGAGATTTCATCCAGCGCGAGCCCTATGAGGGCAAGCCCCCCAGCCAACAGACACAGTTCAAGATCCTGTACGACGACAAGAACCTCTATGTGGCCATCCGGGCCCATGACACCGAGCCGGACAGGATCGAACGGCGGCTGTCCCGACGCGATATCATCGAGGGGGACAGCGTGGGGATCGACATCGACAGCTACTTTGACAAGCGTACGTCTTTCGGTTTCGTTGTGAATGCTGCTGGCGTCAAGCGGGATCTGGTCCTCTCCAACAACGGGGACAGCATGGACATGAACTGGGATCCCATCTGGCAGGTCAAGACCTCGCGGGATGAGAGCGGGTGGAACGCCGAGATGCGCATCCCCCTCTCCCAGCTCCGCTTCGCCCCGTCAGAATCCCTGACCTGGGGTCTCCAGGTCCAGCGAAACCTCTTCCGCAAGGATGAACAATCGCTGTGGCAGTTCATACCGCGGGATACCTCGGGCTGGGTCCATGGATTCGGGGAACTCCAGGGCCTGGACGGCATCGAGCCCTCCCGCCAGGTGGAGTTCGTGCCCTACACGGTGGGCAGGTACCAGTCCTTCCAGGCGGCCGAAGGGGATCCCTTCACCAGCGGTCAGGACAGCGATCTCCTCGCCGGCTTGGACGGCAGGCTCGGGGTGACCAATGATATCACCATGAACTTCACGATAAATCCCGATTTCGGCCAGGTGGAGGCGGATCCCTCGGTGGTCAACCTGACGGCTTACGAGACCTATTTTGAGGAAAAAAGGCCCTTCTTCATCGAGGGCCGCAACATCCTGAGCTTCCCCATCATGATCGGTGACGGCGACCTTTCGGGGGACAACCTGTTCTACACGCGCCGCGTCGGCAGCAGGCCCCGCCGCAGTATCTATCCCGGGCCGGGCGAATTCGTAAGCATGCCGGATAACACGTCCATCATCGGGGCCTTCAAGCTGACCGGGAAGACCCGGAGCGGAATCTCCATCGGCCTCATCGACAGCCTGACAGCCCGGGAATTCGCGCGCGTCGGCTCCGGGGGACCCATCAGCAAGGAACAGGTCGAGCCCCTGACCAACTATTTCGGCCTGCGGCTGCAGAAAGACTACAACCAGGGGAAGACCTCAGTGGGGGCCATGGCGACAGCCACTCACCGCGACATAAACGAGCCCTCCCTGAGCTTCCTGCATCAGGCGGCCTATTCGGGCGGCGTCGATTTCGAGCACACCTGGAAGGACCGGACCTACCACCTGGTGGCCAGGGCGGTATTCAGCCATGTCCAGGGCTCTGAGGAGGCGCTCCTGCGCACGCAGAGATCATCCCTGCGCTACTATCAACGCCCCGATGTCACGCACGTGACGCTGGATCCCAAGCGGCGTTCTCTGGGCGGATATGGCGGCACGGCTTACGCCGCCAAGTTTGGGCAGGGTCACCTCAGCTACATGGCTGGAGTGACCTGGCGGTCCCCCGGCCTGGAACTCAACGACATGGGGTATCAGCGCCAGGCGGACAACATCCTGCAGTGGCTCTGGGGATCGTACCGGATCTGGGAGCCGTTCTTCATCTTCCGCGAGGTCAACATCCAGGCCAACCAGTGGAGGGGCTGGAATTTCGGGGGCACCAACACCGTGGACGGGGGCAACCTCAACCTCAACACCCAGCTCAAGAACTACTGGAGCCTGGGGACCGGAGTCAACCTCCAGCTCGAATCCCTCTCTCCCAGCGACCTGCGCGGAGGTCCGATGCTGCGCAACCCCGGGGGCTGGAACCTCTGGTATTCCGTGGGTACGGACCAGCGCCAAAAGGCCCGCCTGTTCTTGATAGGCAGCCAGTACTGGGGAGACCACGGCAATTCCAGGCAGCAGAACTACACGATCTCTGTGAGCTACCAGCCCAGCAATGCCCTGAACCTGGCGCTGAGCCCCAGCTATTCCCTGGGCACACAGAACCTCCAGTATGTCCAGACAGTCCCCCTCGAATCAGACAAACGTTATGTCATGGGCCGGATCCATCAGAAGACCCTGGCCGTCACCCTGCGCCTCAACTTCAGCCTGACGCCCGACCTCTCTGTGCAGTTCTACGGACAGCCTTTCGTGTCGGCCGGGGACTACACGCAGCTCAAGCGTATCACACAGCCGCGAGCTGACGCCTACGGCGACAGGTTCCATACGTACACCGATGCAGAGCTGACTTTTGTACCCGAATCCAACCGCTACGCCGTGGACGAGACCGGAAACGGCCAGACCGATTACACGTTTGGCAATCCGAACTTCAAGGTTTTGGAATTCCGCTCCAACCTGGTAGTGCGTTGGGAATACTTCCCTGGCTCTGCCCTCTTCCTGGTGTGGTCACAGGGCCGGGCCGGGTATGACAGCACGGGTGATTTTACCTATCAAGAGGACGTCCAGCGGCTGTTCGACCTCCCTCCCCACAATGTGTTCCTGATCAAATTTTCCTACTGCTTCAAGCTGTAGCACCGGGGGACATCCCCCAAAGGGACATCATGTTCAGAAGGCCAATTTTCAATCGGCTTATTACTCCGGTAACTCCTTCCGGTTGAGGATCGACATAGCGATCAAGACCGCGAGCCCCAGCAGGTTGACATACAGGTTCCGGGGCCAGAACAGGGCCGCGGCAGAGGCCAGGAATCCGAGGCGCTGCGCCAGATTCACGGGGCGAAACAGATAGCCCGTAAAAACTACGGCGAGTGACAGCAGCCCGGCCAGGGCAAATGCAAATACCAGGAGCCGTTCGCCCCACCCGCCGCTGATCAGGCCGGTGTAGGCGAAGAGCAGGGGCATGATGTAGAGGCCCTTGGCCAGCTTCCAGGAAGTGAATCCCGTGGCCATGGGTTTCGACTCCGCGATAGAGGCCGCGGCAAAGGATGCCAGACATACCGGGGGTGTGACGTTCGAATCCTGTGAGAGCCAGAAGATGATCATGTGGGCGGCGAGCAGTGGAACACCCATCTCGGTCAGGGCGGGGACAGTCAGAATGGCGATCATAATATAGGCTGCGGTTACGGGCAGCCCCATCCCCAGGAGCAGGGAGGCACCGGCCACGAGCAGCAGTGCCGGGAGGAGGTGCATCCCGGACCACTCGATGATGAGCTGTGAAAAGGTGATGGAGATACCCGTCAGGTTGATGACACCCACGATGATGCCGGCCGCCACCAGCAGGACCCCGGTAGCCACCATGTTGCGGGTTCCCAGAGCCAGGGCATCGACAATGTCACGCAGGGACATCCGGCGTTCTCGGCTGATCCAAGAGGTCAATACCACGGCCAGGATGGCGATCCCGGCCGCATAGGTGGGTGTGAATCCGGCGACCAGTACCCCGATCAGGATCACAATAGGGATAAAGAACTGCAGCCCGTCCTTGAGCAACGGGCCGCCATGCTCATCCGGATTCTCGGGGCCGTTTTTGGTTTTGATCCTGCGTCCTTCAAGGATGACATAGAATCCGACAGAGGAAAAATACAGGATGGCCGGCAGCAGGGCCGCGCCAATGATGGCCGCGTAGGGAATCTGGGTCCATTGGGCCATGATAAAAGCCCCCGCCCCCATGATAGGCGGCATGAGCTGGCCGCCGGTAGAGGCCGCACTCTCCACTGCCGCGGCGAACCGGGATGAATAACCGGCCCTTTTCATAAGCGGGATCGTGATGGCTCCGGTGGAAACGGTGTTGGCCACGGCGCTTCCTGAGATCGTGCCCATGAGGCCTGAGGCCAGGACGGCCACCAGACCTGGGCCTCCGGCCAGCCCGCGTGTGAGACTCCGCGCCAGCTTGATGATGAAGTCTCCCCCTCCCGAGCGCAGCAGAAACGCGGCAAACAGCACAAACATGAACACATATGTGGACGAGATGGAGGCGATCATGCCGAAGAGCCCCTCATCCGTGAAGTAGAGCCGGTAGAGCACACGAGTGAGGGTCATGCCCCGGAAGCTGAACACGCCATCCAACAGTCTCCCCCACCAGAGGACATACGAAAGCAATACCACGGCCAGGACAGGGATGATGTAGCCAGAGGTCCGCCGCACCAGCTCCAGGATCAGCAGTACAGCGAGTCCGGCAAAGATCAGGTCCAGGAGGACCGGCACCTCGTTGCGGTCATGCAGTGCCTGCTCGAAGAACACCAGGTAAAATCCCGCGCTCAGGATCAGCCCCGACAGAACCCAGCTCAATAATGATGGGCTTTTTACCGCAGTTTTCTTCTTCAGGCCCGGATAGAGAAGGAAACCGAGGCCTCCCAGCAGCGCAAGGTGGATGCTGTTGCGCCAGAGCTCGCTGATGTTGCCCAGCGTGTTGGCCCAGATGTGAAAGAGCGCGGTCCCTGCGGCGAACCAGACGATCCATCGCCCCGAGTGACCGCTGTCTGTGTCGTGCATGATTCGCTATAGGTATACCCCAGGGAGAGGAAAAAATACAGGTCCACACTGTATAGATACGTACGGTAGGGATTAGGTTTAAAAAGAGACTGGAGGAACCGGTCAAAACACAAAGGCCTGGAGCAGGATAAACAGGAACGCCAGCAAGTAGGCGTAGCGGGCATGGCGATCGATCCTCGCTGCGAGTTCCTTCTTCTCCTTCAGGGCCAGCATGGTGACCGTGACCGCCTCACCAAGCGTAATGAACACCAGGACCAGCACACCGAGAATGAATCGGTCCAGGCGCGTGAGGTAATCGATACGCGGAAGGAGTGCTGCGGAGCGTTGGAGGAAGATGATCAGGGAGAAGACCGCGGAGGTGGGGATCCCGATCTGTGGTCCCATGGCCGAGGGATCGATCCAGAGCACCAGCCACGCCATCAGCACGATCAGGCAGAGTGGGATGATCACCTTTATGAAGAAGAAACGCGCGTGCCGCTGGACGGGGATCTTGAAGTCCATGCGGGCCAGGTGGCGGTCCTGGACCTCCACAAACTCGGTCGTTATCTCTGCTCTGCCCCGACCCACCGCCCAGCCGGTGATGGAGAGCCAATCCCGGCGCCCGGTCCGGGCCTCGTCCACGACCAGCTCTACATCCTCGGGGCCGTACCGGAGGGATCCGATCAGTATCTCGAGATTCTGGGAATCAAAGGGGAAATCCTTATGCTGCAGGGGCGTGGACAGCTCCCCCTGATAGCGCTGGGCGAATTGGACATTCCCTTCGGCATCCACCCTGAAGACATCATCATAACGCCCGCTGAGGCTGCGCTGGTTGAAGATGTCAATAAAAGGATGCCAGATCTCCTGAAAGGAGAAGTTCCGGAGTTCGGCAGAGGCGTCGGCACTCTTCAGGGCCAAGCGGGGATCATTCCAGGCATACCAGAGTTATAGGTCCACAGAGAAGGTCTGATCGATATCACTGATACTCGATAGATCCATCAGGTAGCCGCCCACCTCCACTCTGGTAGGGACGCCCTCCGGATCCGGCCGGCTGATAGCTGCCAGCCGCGGACCGACCTCCTCCTCAGGCTGGGAAGGCAGGGCAGAGGCGTTCTGCGCCATGAAGAAACAGAGGAAGACCAGGAGGAGAATATCTGTTCTTTTTAGAATTGATACGATGTCACTTCGCATGAATTATCCCTCGATCCCGTTGGTTATCAGACTATATACCACACTCCTGTTCCATTGGCAAAGAGAAGGAGGGTAGCAAAAGCGGGCTCAGAATCTCTGTTCGCTGTTGGGGCGTTTGTGTTATCATGCCCCTGCTGAACGATCCGACAAAAAATGCAGACTCGAAAACGCCCCCGGCATCTCAGGTCCGTATTTGTCGTGGCTCTAGTCCTGGCCATGATAGTGGTCGGATTCAGTCTCTTCATCATGCCGCGGTTGCGCCGCCAGGCCCTCTCCGACCTCATGCACTACAAGACGGAACAGTCGCTGAACCGGTTCGTCTCCTTCATGGAACCCGTGGTCAACAACCTGCTGGTCCTGAGGCGCTGGGGGGAGCAGGGCATGCTCGATCCCGCCGATCCGTCCCTTCTGGACCGACAACTCCTCCCTCTGCTTGAAATCCACCTCCCTCAGGCCAGCGGCTTCAGGCTGGCCGATGATCGAGGGAACAGCTATAGTCTGGATAAGGAAGGGGACACATGGATCCCATCTCCAAATCCTGAAGCCGAGGATCCCAGGACACGCCCCTGGTTCCAGGGAGCGATAGATGTCATCCAGGCTGCCGAGGTCTTCTGGACCCAGGTCTACAGCTTCCCATCCGGAGAGGACTCGGGAGTCGCGGCCTCCATCAGCTTCCGCCCCCCGGAGGACGAGGACCGGATCTGTGTCGCCGCAGTGAAGATCACGCTCACGCAGGTTGACGCCCTGCTGGATGGGCTTCCCCTAGGCTCGGAAGGAAGGCTCCTGCTTATCGAAGAGGATTTTGTGAGAGACTTCAAGCGTTACAGGACCGCTGAGACAGAGGCCTCTGAACCATCGGAGCTGGCCTCGATGAGTCTGCTTAAGGAGCCGGAGGTGGCCTCGGGACTTTCCACCTGGCAGGCCAGCGGATCCCCATTCGGACTGCCCTTTTTTTTCCGCAGCCGGGGACGTGGGTGGTGGATCGAGGTGGCCTCCCTGAGGCTGCCCGACGAGGCGCAGCTGGCAGTCCTCCTCCCGGACCGGCAGCTGCAGTCCGAGACCAGCCGCCTGGGATTCGTCCTGCTTTACAGTGCCATGGCCATATTGGCGATCGTGCTCCTGTTCGTCCTACTCCTTTTTCGGCGTTACGGCCGCGAAGTGACCGGCACCGCGGCCAGGGAAAAATATTCCGAAGCCGGAGAAGAGGAGATCCGAGCGCTGATAGAGAGGGGCGAGAGTGCCGAGCTCGAATTCAAGTCCACCCTCCGTTGGAACCTCAAGTCGAGCAAACCCGACAAAAAAATCGAATACGCCAGCCTCAAGTCCATCGTGTCATTCCTGAATTCAGAGGGGGGGACGCTGCTTATCGGTGTCGACGATGAAGGAGGGATCCTGGGGATCGACATCCAGAACTTCGGGAACGAAGACCGATATCTGCTGCATTTCAACAACCTCATCAAGCAGCACATCGGGCTGGAGTTTTCCCGGCAACTGGAATTCGCGCTCAAGCCGGTGGGCGAGAATAAGATCCTGGTCGTGGACTGCGAGCCCTCCGAGCAGCCCGTGTTCCTGAAGTATGAGTCCGAGGAGGAATTCTACGTCCGCGTAGGTCCCGGCAGCCGAATGCTTTCCACCAGCAAGGTGCTTGACTACCTGAAGACCCGCCAGTTCGAATGAGCGCAGGCTCCATCCCTCAGCGTGTTATTCTGCTGATCACAGCCGGGCCGGATTCTTCAAAGTATCTTCCATAAAACCCTCAACAATAATTACTTGAATATTCCCCGCCACTGCTCTATGATTTGATGTTTTAATATATTAAGGTTAGTTCTTATAATTGAGTATTTGGGAGGTAACATGAGCCGATTTTTACACACCCATCTCGTGATGGTGTGCGCTCTCGCCGTAGGCTTCTGCCTATCTTCGGTCCCAGCTGTTCATGCTCAGCAGACCGCTGACCAGACCTGTCTGGAATGCCATGAAGACCAGATGCTGCCTACGTCGAACATCCATCATCGAATCATGAACTTCGAGTTGGTTGGTGGAGTTCGAAGCGGCTGCGAAGCCTGTCATGGTCCCGGAGGCGCACACATGGAAGAAGGCGACCCCAGCAAGATCTTCAGTTTTGCCAATGCCACCCCTGAGGAGTCCTCCCAGGCCTGCCTGACCTGCCACAAATCTTTGCAGGCCATGGATTTCAACCTGGGTGACCATGCCACGAACGAGGTCGGATGTTCCGACTGCCACTCCACACACAGCGAGTCGGGCCTGGTGAAACCTGACCCCGAGCTCTGTATGGACTGCCACCGCGACATCATGGCCAAGGTCAATTTCCCATCCCGCCATCCCCTCAGGGAAGGCAAGATGCAGTGCAGCAGCTGCCATGCCCACCATGGGTCCATGATGCAGAACCTCAAGACGCACGAGCGCCTGAACGACATGTGCATCAACTGCCATGGCGATAAACAGGGGCCTTTCATCTTCGAGCACGCCCCGGTAGCCGAGGACTGTACCCTCTGCCACGATGCCCATGGAACGGTGGCGCCCAGCCTGCTGAAGCAGGCCGAGCCCTTCCTATGCCTGCAGTGCCACGAGTCCCACTTCCACGCCGGACGTGAGGGTCTGACAGAGCCCAAGGATATCCCGGCAACCGGCTGGCCCTCGGAGAATCCCTTCGGAAAAGCCGGATGGCGCATGGCTTATCTTACAAAATGCTCCCAGTGCCATTTCATGATCCACGGCACAGACAACCCCTCCCAGACGGTCCCGGGACTAGGTAAAGGGATCATCAGGTAGGAGAACAGATGAGAAAAACAATCGGAATCATTTTCAGCCTGCTACTGGTCCTCTCGCCGCTCCTGATCGCCGCCGAAAAGGATGAGGAGAAGCCCAAGCTCACCTTTGAGCTGGGCGGCCTGGTGACCTCATCCGATGGCTACCTCAGCAAGGTTGGTCAATACCTACCCATGAACGACGGCATCCGTCCTGTGACCTCTGTTCAGGTCCAAGGGATGAGCGGTTCGACCTTTTATAACCTGGATGCCAACTACAGAGGAGACATGTGGGACCAGGGCCACAGGTTCGACATCGACTTCGGGCGCATTCTTGAATTCAAGGTGGACTACACCTCGCTCATGCACCGCCTGGGTCACGACACCATGTTCAACATGGACACAGCCAGTTTGGCCCGTTCCGGCGTTTCCCACGAAGACTTCAATCCCACCGATGAATACAACATCAATTACAGCGAGGCCAATGCCATGGCCAAGCTGCGGATCCCTCAGATCTCATTTGTGGATTTCTATGCCGGTGTCCGGAACCAGCACCGCTCCGGACAGTACCAGGCCCGAACCCTGAGCAAGTGCTCCAGCTGTCACGTGGTGGGCAAGACCCGGTCTATCAACAACGACAACACCGACTACAAGCTGGGCACCAATGTCCGGGTCGCCAAGGCCAGTTTCGACTACTCCTACACGCTGAGGGAGTACCGCGAGAACGAGGCGGCCCCCACCAACACATATCTGAAAAAACTCCATCCCGAATTATCCTCCCCCGTATTCGACAGCCGGATCCAGTACGACTCAGCCGACGGCGCCCTCCCATTCAACGTAATCCCCGATTCCAACAAGAACACACACCTGGTCAAGCTCAGTGTGCCCATCACTGATTCTTCTGTTCTTTCCGGCCACTACTCGAACAGTCGGATCGAGAACCTCATGACCAACTACAAGATGGACACCAGTTCGATCGCGGCCGGATTCTCCATGCTGGTCGGCAGACGCGGTGTGTTCAACGCCCGTATCAACCACATCAAGATCCAGAACGACGACGTGTTCGTGGATACGGTGGAGCCTGTGGACGTGGCCGGACCCAACGCAGGCAGCACTTATGCGGAAGCCTACCCTGCCTTTGGGAGTGCGGACTGGACCCGGAAATCTACTTACAACCGCGCAACCATCGACTTCGACACCAGCTTCAAATACCGCTTCACGTCCAAGACCAAGGCACGCCTGACCTACGAGTACAAGAAGATCGACCGTGACAACTACGAGATACAAACCACGACCCGGCACACGGTCGTGGGATGGTTCGATTGGAAGCCCAGCCGGCAGTGGAAGTTCGTGGTCAAGGGGACCATTCGGGCTACGGACCAGCCGTTCACCAATCTCTACACCGGAGTGGCCGGTGTCGTGCAGGATTATGGCGTGGCCAATCCGTTTGTGGGTGAGCAGTTCTACGTGTTCCACCGGGCAAGGCAGGCCCATCTGACCAACCAGCCCACCGATGTGCAGGAGGCCAAGGGGATCATCACCTGGAATCCCAACTATCGGTTCTCACTCACCGTGGACGCTCGCTACCGCTGGGAGAAGAACGATGCGCTCAATTTTTCGGAATGGAGCAACGACATCATCAATCCCGGAGTGACCCTGTGGTGGACCCCGGCCAACCGACTGAACATCACTGCAACCTATTATTACTACGCCGAAAAGATGAAGTCCCTGTTTGCCATGCCTGTGCTGGAAGGCTGCGGGGGGGGCATCATCGGTGGCTTCCCCGGAACCCTGACCGACATGGTCGACTATGACATCGACACACACACGACCTTCTTCAAGCTGGATTACGCAGCCTCGGATAAAGTCAGCCTTTTCGGAACCTTCACCTATAACTACTCCCTGGCAAAGATGGCCAACCTCGTACTGGATGAGAATCAACTCGAAAACATCCCAGCGGTGCCTGCAAGCCCCTTCGATTTCGACGGAATCTCCGAAGTGGTGGAATACTCCGACCTCAACATGATCCAGGCGGTCACAGACCTGGGAATCCTGTACTCCTTCAACAGAAACTGGGCCACCAGGGTGGTGGGAACGTATTACCATTCCGATGACCTGGCCCCGTACTTGTACGATGAGACGGGCAAGGCCTTCTCATTCTACTTCACAGCGATTTACTCCTTCTAGAAGATCGCACACATGACTCATAGGGGGACTTCGGTCCCCCTTTTTTTCCCCAGCGACAGCGGCCTCCTCCTGACATCACTCAGGACTGAATGACTCTTGTGTGGAATGCGGCCTCTGAAACTGAATTGAAATTGGCTCTTTCGGCTCAGGTCAAAACCAGCCCTAGTGAGAATTACCGCAGGCTGGGGGGAACCTCCAGGCCCTGCTCCGTGAAGAAGCGGACAGCTCCCGGATGCAGTGGCAGCATGAGCCCGTCGATCGCCCCATCCAGAGACATGACTGAGGTGGCCTGATGCACCTGCTTCAAATAATCGAGATGTGAGAACAGGTTTTTCACCAGTGCATAGACCACGTCGTCAGGGATGTCTTCGTGGACAACCAGCAGATTGGGCTGGGAGATGGTCGCGATGTCGGCGGCCTGCCCGGGGTAGGTCCCGGCCCGGATCACGGTCCGCCGCCACACCGGATAGGAGGAATTGACGGCAGCCAGCTGATCGTCAGTGAATTCCAGGATCCGGACACCCTTGGCTCCGATGGCAGCGATGGCCTGGGTGATGGCGCTGGCCGGAGGACCCGCCGGGATGTTCATGCCGGCGATGCGGCCGTTCTGAAGGGCCTGGGCCGACGGAGTGTAACCCAGATACTGCAGCCTGAAGTCCCGGGCCGGATCGAATCCCAGGGCTTCGAGGATCACGCGGCCGGACATTTCGGTGCCGGAGCCTCGGCGCCCGATGGAGAAGTTTTTTTTGCGCAGGTTCTGCATGTCCGACATGTCGCCGCTCTGGACATATTTGCTTCGCACCGTGAAGTGTTCGAAGTTGTCCCATAGGATGGTGATGGAACGCAGATAGGTCTGGGGATGATCCTGGTAGCGGCCCTTCCCCTTGCGTGCCATGGCTCCGAACAGGCTCTGGATGATGGCCAGGTCGGCCTCCCGGTTCTTGAGAAGCTGGAGGTTCTCGCCCGAGCCGGCCGACGAGATGGCCGTCATGGAGATGTCCCGGGATCCCTCGAGCTCGCGTGTTGTAAGAGTGGCGATGGCGACTCCCACCGGATAATAGGTGCCGCCGGTTGTGGCCGTGGCCAGGATCAAGCGCGTCTTCGTCTTGGGTGCGTCACGTCTCAGGCTTTTTATGCAGGGAGTGGCAGATATAACCAGCGCTGAGGATAAAGCGAGGAAAAGAACGAAAGCCGTCCCCAGGAAAAAGGGGGACCGTCCCCCTGGACAGACTGGACGGCCCGTGCCGGATCGTCTAGTCATCTATGGTGTGGACCAGGAGGCCGCTGCGCAGCTTTGGCTCGAACCAGGTGGACTTGGGTGGCATCACCTGCCCGGAGTCAGCGATGTTCATGAGCTCTGTGACCGAAACGGGGAACATGGCGAAGGCCACCTCGAACCCGCCGCCGTCCACGAGCCGCTTCAGCTCCTCCAGGCCCCGGATCCCCCCGATGAAACCGATGTCATCCGATGTGCGGGGGTCCTCGATCCCGAAGAACGGAGTCAGCAGCTGGTTCTGCAGATAGGAGATGTCCAGGCTTTCCACCGGGTCGTTATAGTCCACATTCTCGCCCTTGATGGTCAGCTTGTGCCACTCTCCCAGAAAATACATGCCGATCTCGCCTTTCTGAACCGGCTTGTATGGTTCAGGCCCGATCTTCTCTACCGAGAATCTGTCCTGCACGGCCGCGAACAGCTCCTCGGCCGTGTGCCCGTTCAGGTTCTTGAGCACCCGGTTGTAATCCATGATGTTGAGCTGATAATCGGGAAAAAGCACAGCCAGGAAAAAATTGTATTCCTCGTCACCCGTGTAATCTGGATTGGCGGCACGCCGCAGATTGGCAACCTTGGCAGCAGATGCCGAGCGATGGTGGCCGTCGGCCACGTACAGATAGTCGAGGCTGCCGAATTCGGCGATCAAGGCATCGGCGATGCCCTCATCCTCTACCAGCCAGACCGTGTGACGGATCCCGTCCGGGGCCGTGAAGTCATAGACATGCTTGTTCTCCACCACGCGGCGGACCAGTCCGTCGATGGGCTTCTGGGCCCGGTAGGTCAGGAAGATGGGGCCGGCATTGGCGTTGGTGACGTCCACGTGCGTGATCCGGTCCTTCTCCTTGACCGGGCGAGTGTACTCGTGCTTCTTGATCACATCCTTGTCATAGTCATCCACGGAGACGCAGCCGACGATCCCATACTGTTCCCGGAGACCCATGGTCTGCCTGTAGATATAGAGGTGGGGATCTTCATCCTGCACCAGAGTCCCTTCGCTCTTGAATCGTTCGAGGTTGTCCCGCGCCATGTCATAGACCGCCTGGGAATACGGGTCGGTCCCCTCAGGGAGATCGACCTCGGGTTTGACCACATGGAGGAATGAATACGGATTGCCCTGAACCAGCGCCCGTGCCTCGTCACTGTTGAGCACATCATAGGGAAAGGAGGCGACCTCCGCTTCCAGACCCTTTTTCGGGCGCCACGCTTTGAATTTTCTTAAGACTGCCATAAAAAGCTCCTCATATTTCGATATAAATGTTCCCCTAGTTTAGCAGATAAGCGGAAGCCCAGAAAGAGAAAAAAGGGAATAGAAATGAAGGGGACAGGTGCATTCAGCACGCTGAATGCACCTGTCCCCTTTAATTTATCTTATTTGATCAGATAGAATACCGTCTGGTGGCCGTCGATGAAACGGCAGCCATTTTTGGTGAAGATCCCGTCCTCTTCGAATCCGATCCGCACGTCCTTCCCTCCCCATTCGGGTATGGAGGTCGTGCTGGAGAACTCGATGGCATAGGCCGTGTTATAGTTGAGGGGGTATTCCATCTCTTTCCGAATGCCTTCGGGTGCATTCTGGACCGGACGCGCGTCCATGGAGACGCCGGCCGCGTGTCCGTGCACGCCCAGCGGATGCGAGTAGATCAGCGGCCGCAGGCCGGCATCCGTGGCCTTCTGCATGGCAGTATCGGTGATGTCGTTCCCGGTGCGTCCCGCCTGGAATTCTCCCATGAAGATCTCGGCCACTCCGTTGGCGCGTGCCAGTGCCTTTTTAAGGCCTTCGGGAGCATCCTCCTCCCCGATTCGGCACACATAGGCCTGGAGCTGCATGTCCGTGCACAGCCCGAGGTACACGATGCCCACATCGCAGTGGACCAGGTCACCCCTGCGGATGACCCCGGGAGTGTCTTTGTACAGCTCCTTATCCTTCGGGGACCTCTGGACATTGATGGATGGCTGGAACCAGGTCTCGAGTCCCACGTCGGTGATCCTCTGCCGGATCCACCAGACCACATCGTCCGTAGTGGTGATATCAGGGGTGATGACCTGGTTGGAGTAGAACTCGGAGATGATGTCGTGTGCGATCCCGCAGATGTGTCGGTAGAGGCTGATCTCGCGGGGGCTGCGTGTCTCCAGCCATCCCAGGCACAGGTTTTCTGCCGACACCAGCCGAGAGGAGAGCTCCGGACCCAGGTGCTGCACGAGTGTTTCCTTGAGGCTGGCGGTCAGGCCGTCGCCGAAGCGGTAGGTGGGAGACACATCGATCCCGATCTTTTTAGGATCGAGC
>RCNG010000031.1_pt1 | contig 95125 bp, 90 predicted proteins | sample 2041371 | NCBI WGS metagenome assembly RCNG01 (sample SAMN09708227, study PRJNA481090) | Marine sediment metagenome, whole genome shotgun sequencing project. | biome: marine sediment; feature: ocean; material: sediment; isolation source: Sewage treatment plant 1 marine sediment (STP1) ... | reverse complement strand
AGATCATTACGGAAACACCGTGATCGCGCTTCAGATTGGTCAGGGTGCCATAGCCAACTACGTCAGAATTCAAGACCGACGCATCGGCCATGTTCAAACAGGCCGTCTGTCTGCAACGCTTGGCGCGGGCTCCCAGCTCGTCATGGCCAGTTACGACGTGGGCGGTGGACTGGTGCGAAACGATGTCGATATTGATCTTGGCGAGGCCGATACAAATGCGGTCTTCAACGGCTTGTATCTCGCAGGTGATGGTCAACACATCGACAATCACACACGAGTGGATCACAGGGTCGGTCCGGCCACGTCATCGCAGGAATATCGTGGCATTCTGAATGGCCGTTGCCGATGCGTCTGGAATGGCAAGGCGATCGTCCATAAAGGCGCGGACGGTACAGATGCCAATCAGGCCAATCATAATCTTCTGCTGTCCGACAACGCGGAGATCGACGCCAAACCCGAACTCGAAATCTACGCCGACGATGTCAAGTGCAGCCATGGAACAACCGTTGGTCAACTTGACGAGACCGCCCTCTTCTACCTCCGAACCCGAGGCCTCGACGAACGACAGGCGACGACGATCCTGACCCGGGCATTCGCGGCCGACCTCGTCAGCCGCGCACCGATTGGCGCAGCGAAAGAGTTGATATCGTCGTTGGTCGAAACTCGCCTCGGGGAGCTTATTCAGGACACCAAACCGTGAGTCGGCCGCAAACACAAGCAGCGGTCGATATTGCAGCGTGTCGTGACGACTTTCCGGGGCTTCACCAGGACGTCAACGAACACGCGCTGGTCTATCTCGACAGTGCCGCGTCTGCGCAGCAACCCGCCTCTGTAATTGATGCCGTCGCGCGATACCAACGCGAAGATCATGCCAATGTTCACCGTGGCGTTCACACACTCAGTCACCGCGCCACCGAGCTCTACGAGGGTGCTCGTGACAAGCTGCAGGACTTCATCAACGCGTCAATGCGCGGAGAGATAGTGCTGACCAGCGGTACGACCGAGTCCATTAACCTGGTGGCACAGAGCTATTGCAGACCACGACTGCAACCCGGCGACCAGATACTGATCAGCTGGCTCGAACACCATTCCAACATCGTCCCGTGGCAACTGGTTTGCGAGCAGACCGGCGCTGAATTAATCGTCGCGCCGATCAATGATCGCGGTGAGATCGAACTCGACGAACTCGAGTCAATGATGACCGAGCGCGTGAAGCTGCTCGGTATTGGCCATGTCTCCAATGCATTGGGAACAGTCAATCCTCTCAACAAGATCATCGCAGCAGCAAAGAAGCATGGCATCACAGTCCTCGTCGATGGTGCACAGGGCGTGCCGCACATGAACATCGACGTACAAGCGCTGGGTTGCGATTTCTACGCATTCTCGAGCCACAAGATGTTTGGCCCGACGGGAACAGGCGTCCTCTGGGGACGCGAAGACCTACTCGAAGAAATGCCACCCTACAAAGGGGGTGGTGACATGATTCTGGAGGTCAGTTTCGACAAGACGGTTTTCAATGAACTGCCCTACAAATTCGAAGCCGGGACGCCGAACATCTCTGGAACGATTGGTTTCGGGGCCGCGGTGGACTACCTGCAGTCGGTTGGCATTCAGAACATCTACGAGCATGAGAAAACGCTACATGATTACATGGTGCAACAGCTTGCGAACGTCGACGGCATCCGGCTGATTGGGACGGCGAAGGAACAAGCCAGCGTGCAGTCATTCCTGCTCAATGACATTCACCCGCACGACCTCGGCACCATTCTCGATCATCAGGGCGTCGCCGTCAGAACAGGCCATCACTGCGCAATGCCGGTGATGCAACGCTTTGGTCTGCCCGGAACGACACGCGCTTCGTTGGCGCTGTACAACAATACGGACGACATTGATCGACTCATTCTGGCACTCGAAAAAGCACGGCAGGTCTTCGCGTGACCACCGTGGAAGATAAAACCGAGTTACAGGATCTGTACCGCGAATTAATTCTTGATCACGCCCGCAAACCCCGTAATTTCCGACGCATTAACGATGCCACCCACTCGGCTGAGGGCATTAATCCACTCTGCGGCGACAAACTGCATCTCTATCTGCAGGTGGATTCAAACAATCAAATCGCCGACATTGGATTCGAAGGATCCGGTTGCGCGATATCCATGGCATCCGCGTCTCTGCTGACCGAAGCGGTGTCGAATTTATCCGTGAATGAAGCCGACATCTATTATCAGTCGGTCACTCAGCGACTGAGCCAGGATAGCGGCGGCATCGCCGAGTCGAGTTCCGTGGACCTTTCAAAACTCACGGCGCTAGACGGCGTGCGCGAGCATCCCACCCGAGTTAAGTGCGCGACTCTGCCTTGGCACGCCTTGCATGCAGCACTCAGCCAATCACAAACTACAGCCACAACAGAGTAAGGATATTATGTTCGGTCATACAAACGAGCCTTTTTCACTATCACGCGATGTCACTGCGGTCATCATCCCGGCCGGCGAGGAACTCACCTTGCGAGAAGGCACCAGTGGGTTCATTACACAGGCGCTCGGTGGCAGCTTTACCGTCTACGTTGAAGGCAACCTGTTTCGCGTTTCGGGCACGGACGCCGACGCGCTGGGAAAAGAGCCGGTTCCGCCACCCAAGATTCCGGAGAACGCGACTGACGCGGATATCGAAGCTGTGATCTGGGATCAGCTAAAGACCTGTTACGACCCGGAGATACCGGTGGACATCGTGAATCTCGGCCTGGTCTACCGCTGCGAAGTCGAATCACTCGGCAACGGCCAGCGCTCCGTCAACGTCGATATGACGCTCACCGCGCCGGGCTGTGGAATGGGCGATGTGCTGGTCGCAGACGCGCGTGAGAAGATTGCCATCATTCCGACGATCTCGGATGTTGCCGTCGAGCTGGTATTCGACCCACCGTGGAATGTGGGGATGATGTCGGAGGAAGCACGACTTCAAACAGGTTTAATGTAATTTCTAAATAGTTGATGTAAATCAATGAAAATATTAACATTAGTAAGACATGCAAAGTCAGACTGGAAAGATGTCAGTCTGACCGACCGGCAACGACCGCTGAACGCTCGCGGTGAGCGTGATGCCCCGGAAATGGGTCGGCGAATCGCCAATCACGGTATTCGGCCATCGCTGATAGTCGCAAGTCCGGCCACCCGAGCGTGGACAACAGCCAAGATCATCGCCCGGGAAATCGACTATCCCAACGAGTTTCTGCAGCGCGAAGACAAACTGTATATGGCGTCACTGGAAGACTTGCTGGATGTTGTGGTCGCGCAGGACGATGGCTTCAACAGTCTTATGCTTGTTTGCCACAATCCTGGACTGACCGAATTCGCTAACTTTCTGGTTCCCGGACTGACCAACAATCTACCGACCGCTGGCGTAGTGTCCGTGCAAATCGACCAGGAAGACTGGAGTCTTTACAAGCGACCGAAAACCACGCTGCTCACCTTCGATTACCCGAAACTAAACGCTTAACAAACCGCGCTCAGCACTCCGGCACGTTGACGGCAAGCCCGCCTTGTGAGGTTTCCTTGTAATGCGACGACATGTCGATGCCCGTCTGTCGCATGGTTTCGATGACCTGATCCAGCGTGACCTTGTGTGTCCCGTCACCGTGCATAGCGAGTTGCGCCGCATTAATCGCTTTGACAGCGCCCATAGCGTTACGCTCGATGCACGGAATCTGCACCAGCCCGCCAATCGGATCGCAGGTCAGTCCCAGATTGTGTTCCATGCCAATCTCAGCCGCTTCTTCGATGTGATCGTTAGATCCACCCAGCGCCGCGGCAAGGCCGCCTGCGGCCATAGAACACGCGACACCCACTTCGCCCTGGCAACCCATCTCAGCACCCGAGATCGATGCGTTGGTCTTGTAGAGCACACCGATCGCGCCAGCGGTCAGCATATATTTTCGAACGCCCTCTTCATTGGCATCTTTTATAAACTGCTCGTAGAACATCAGCACCGCCGGAATTATCCCGGCTGCTCCATTGGTCGGTGACGTGACCACACGACCGCCTGCCGCGTTCTCCTCATTAACAGCAATCGCAAACGCGTTAACCCACTCCATGGCATGCAAGGGGGATAGTTTGTCGCCCTCGGACAGCCGCTTGCTGAGCTTAGGCGCTCGTCGAAGCACCGACATGTTGCCGGGCAAAACACCCTCTGTACGCAATCCACGTGCGACACAGTCGCGCATGGCCTGACACAGGGCGGCGATGCGAGCATCCACGTCTTCAGCGGTACGCCACGATGTCTCGTTTCGGTACATCAACTCGGCAATCGTTAATCCACTGTCTTGCGCGCGCTGCAACAGGGATTCGCTGGAGTTGAACGCTAAGGGTGGCGCTCCTTCCTGTGTCACAGGCTCCGGATCATCATTTCGAGCAATAAAGCCGCCGCCCAGTGAATAATAGCAATCCTCCGCCAAAACCTTGCCGTCCGCCGAGCGAGCGACAAATTTCATGCCGTTGGTATGCCGTGGCAGCTCTTTCTCGAAATCAAAAACGAGATTCACAGCGGGATCAAAGGGCAATTCTCCAATGCCCGGGACCTGGACAAGCTTGTTCGCATGGATCACCCGTAAGCGCTTTTCCACCGAATCCGGATCAATCTTCTCGGGGCTGAGTCCGGCAAGACCCAGCAGGACCGCCGAATCAGTGCCATGGCCTTTTCCAGTCCAGGCAAGAGACCCATGCAACGACACATCGATACTGGCAACCTCGTTAGCAAACTCGCCGAGATCCTGCACAAACGCGCGGGCCGCTTTCATCGGCCCGACGGTATGTGAACTGGACGGGCCAATTCCGATCTTGAAAATATCGAATATGCTGACGGCTGCCATGATGCGAGCGCTAGTCCGTACCCAGTGACAACAAACTGGCGTTTCCGCCAACCGCTGAAATGTTATTGCTAATTGTGTACTCGGCGCCGAATCGCTGCAGGTAATGCGGTCCACCGGCTTTGGGCCCGGTTCCCGACAACCCGCGACCGCCGAAGGGTTGCACGCCGACGACCGCACCGATCATGTTTCGATTGACATAGATGTTGCCCGCACGCGATGCATTCGCGAGGCCACGAGCACGCGAATCGATTCGGCTATGCAGTCCCATCGTCAGGCCGTAACCGGTCGAGTTGATTGCTTGCACGGTTTCATCGAGTTTCTTGCCCTTGAACTTCATGACATGGAGCACCGGGCCGAACACCTCTCGCTGCAACGCATCAACGTTGTCGATCTCGATCAAGGTCGGCGCAAAAAACGTTCCCGCCTTTGTCGCATCGGGCAAGGTGCAACGGTGGACAATCCTGGCGTCCCTGCTCATACGATCCACATGCGCGGTGAGAAGCCCGCGCGCCTCTTCGTCGATAGCTGGCCCAACATCAGTCGACAAATGTCTTGGATCGCCAATCTCCAGCTCATCCATGTAGCCTTTTAGCAGCTCGAGCGTTCTTGGCTCGATTTCTTCCTGAACACAGAGCAGACGCAATGCCGAGCAGCGCTGCCCTGCGCTGTTGAATGCAGAATAAATGCTGTCGTGGACAACCTGCTCAGGCAACGCCGAGCTATCGACAAACATCGCGTTCTGGCCGCCCGTCTCCGCGATCAGAATCCCGATGGGGCCATCCCGGTGCGCAAGCGTCTGATTGATCAATCTCGCCGTCTCGGTGGAACCCGTGAATGCGACACCTGCAACTCGTGGATCCGCTACGGCACGTCCGCCAATTTTCGCACCATCACCCGGCAGAAAATGCAGGACATCTGCGGGTACCCCGGCTTCGAGCATCAGCTGTGCTGCACGGTACGCGACCAATGGCGTCTGCTCGGCGGGTTTCGCGATAACCGCATTTCCAGCCGCCAGAGCTGCAGCAATCTGACCCGTGAATATTGCCAGCGGGAAATTCCACGGACTGATGCAGACAAACACGCCACGACCACGCATGCCGTAGGTATTGCGCTCACCTGTCGGTCCTGGCATCTCCACGGGATCACCAAAATGCGTTAACGACTGCGCGGCGTAGTAACGAATGAAGTCAACGGCCTCGCGAAGCTCTGAAAGCGCATCGGGAATGATCTTTCCGGCCTCGCGAACACAAAGCTCGAGTAATTCGGCCGAGTTTTCCTCGAACAGGTCTGCGGCACGATTGAGAATTGCCGCTCGTTCATCAGCCGGCACGCGGTCCCAGGCGACCTGACCAGCCACGGCTGCAGTCAACGCCTGATCAACCTGTTCTTCGGTTGCCAACATGCACGTGCCGACCACCTCCGTCGTATTCGACGGATTGACGGACGGCACCTCCTCGCCCGATTGCGTTTCGCCAGCAACGATCGGTCGCGCGACGACCGTCTTGCTGCCGAAGCTCTCCATATCGGCCAACAGCTTTCGGCTTACATTACGGTCCGCAAGATTCATGCCTTTGGAGTTTGGTCGTTCCGGTTGAAAAATATCCGCAGGTCTGGGAATACGCGGATGCGGCAGGCAGTCATGCTCACGAGCCAACTCGATCGGGTCCGCGACAATGTCCTCTACAGCAATCGACTCGTCGACAATTCGATTGACGAATGACGTGTTGGAGCCGTTTTCCAATAGTCTTCTGACCAGATACGGCAGCAGGTCTTCATGACTTCCAACAGGCGCATACACACGGCACGGACGATCGTGCTTGTCCGGGTCGACAATCTCCGCATACAGCGCTTCTCCCATTCCATGGAGTCGCTGGAACTCATAGTCACGCCGCGAGCCCGCGTAGTGCAGCACACTCGCTAGTGTGTGTGCGTTATGCGTTGCGAACTGCGCATAGAGTTTGTCACCGGCCGCCAGCGCCTGACGTGCCGCAGCGAGGTAAGAGATATCTGAGTGGGACTTGCGCGTAAATACGGGATAGCTTTCAATTCCCCGTTCTTGTGCCAGCTTCACTTCCGAATCCCAGTACGCGCCCTTTACGAGCCTGACCGGAATGCGCCGCCCAACATCGCCTGCCAGCTCCGTCAGGAAACGAACCGTATCGCCTCCGCGACGCAAATACGTCTGCACGGCCAGACCGAAGCCGTCCCAACCGTCGAGCGCAGGATCCCGATACACCGCCTCAAAAATATTCAGCCACATTTCGAGTCGATCGGCTTCTTCCGAATCAATCGTTAAACCGATACCGATTTTTTTCGCATGTATGGCCAGCTCAAGAACCTCGGGGACGAGTTCCTTCATCACGCGATCTTCGTGGGTGAACTCGTATCTTGGATGCAACGCGGAGAGTTTTACTGATATGCCGGGAGCAGCGAACACGTCTGCCGGCGCTTCCTGCATCGAATCGCCAATACTCTCGATGCCGGCGTGGTAATTATCCAGATAACGCTGCGCGTCCGCGGCTGTCAGCGCTGACTCACCGAGCATGTCAAAGGAATGGCGATACGGAAGAACCTCGTGTTTTGTAGCGCGTTTGATCGCCTCAGAAATCGTCCGCCCCATCACGAACTGATGCCCCATGATTTTCATGGCTTGACGCATCGCAGTTCTGACAACGGGTTCGCCCGCGCGGCCAACCATACGACCGAGTAGCTGGCCGGGATTGCTCTTCGCCGTGTCATCCAGACTCAGAATCTGGCCGGTCAGCATCAGCCCCCATGTCGATGCATTCACGAACAGGGAATCGCTCGAACCGAGGTGATTCTTCCACTCGGCAGAAGTGATCTTGTCGGCGATCAATCTGTCCGCGGTGTCCGCATCCGGAATCCGCAACAAGGCCTCGGCGATACACATGAGCAGCACGCCTTCAGATGAGGAAAGGTCGTATTGCTGCAAAAACGCCTCGATGCCGCCATCAGTCTTGGCATTCTTGCGAACAGCGGAAACCAGCTGCGCCGCGGTCGCCTGAATTTTCTTGCGGCCCGCGTCGCCAGGATCGGCCGCGTCGGCCAGCTGGCGGACGAGCGTCGCTTCATCGGCAAGAAAAAGATCGTTTATGTATGAGATTCTGCCTTCACGGGCAGCCGGCTGATCAACAAAGCTCATAGTAATGACTCCGAAGACCCACCTTGGTGGTGGCGTCAAAAATTGAGACAAGGGCGGCGATTATAGGATATTAAGTTGGCCACGGGCATCGGTATTAGGCTCAATTCGATATATAATTTCCACCCACCAAAAGCATAGGACAATCCTGTGTCACAAACATTCTTCAATTCTCTGGCAGCAGAGACAGAATCCCTGAAATCCGAGGGACTATTCAAGTCCGAGCGCCTGATCGCGGGGCCGCAACAAGCGGCCATCAATGTCAGCAGCAACGGCACTACAAAAAAGGTCCTGAACCTCTGTGCCAATAACTATCTCGGCCTGGCCAATCACCCGGAGGTGATTGCAGCGGCACACAAAGCGCTGGATGAATTTGGCTACGGCATGGCGTCGGTACGCTTTATTTGCGGCACTCAGACCATTCACAAGCAACTCGAAGACCGCATCAGCGCATTCCTGGGAACGGAGGATACGATTCTCTACCCCTCTTGTTTCGACGCGAACGGTGGTCTCTTTGAGACCTTGTTGGGGCCGGACGACGCCGTCATCAGCGACGCGCTTAATCACGCCAGCATCATCGATGGTATTCGACTCTGCAAAGCACAGCGATATCGCTACGCCAACAACGATATGCAAGACCTCGAGACGCAACTCAAGGCCGCGGCCAATGCGAAGAACCGGATGATCGTCACGGATGGCGTCTTCTCGATGGACGGTACTATCGCCAGCCTGGACCAGATCTGCGACCTTGCTGACAAACACGACGCCCTGACGATGATCGACGACTGCCACGCGGCCGGATTCCTCGGAGAAAACGGGCGCGGCACGCACGAGTATCGTGGTGTTATGGGCCGCGTCGACATCATCACCGGTACTCTGGGCAAAGCGCTGGGAGGCGCCTCCGGCGGATATACCTCCGGACGTAAGGAAGTCGTCGGGTGGCTGCGACAGCGCTCACGTCCCTATTTGTTCTCAAACTCGGTCGCGCCCATGATTGCCGCGTCGTCCATTGCTGTTTTCGACCTGCTCGAACGCGATAGATCCTTGCAGCAACAACTGCACCGCAATGCCGCCTATTTCCGCGAGAAAATGACGGAACGCGGATTCGACCTGAAGCCCGGCGAACATCCGATTATTCCGGTCATGCTGGGTGACGCGATGTTGGCATCACAGATGGCCGATAAACTGCTGGAGCGCGGTGTGTATGTCATTGGCTTCTCCTTCCCGGTCGTTCCGAAAGGTCAGGCGAGAATTCGTACACAAATGTCCGCGGGACTGACCCTTGAACAATTAGACATTGCGATCGACGCATTCACGGACGTCGGGCGCGAACTGAAAGTCATTAGCTAGGACTAATAATGAAAGCACTGGTAAAGGCCAAAGCTGAACGCGGTATCTGGATGCAGGATATTCCACAACCGGAAGTCGGGCACAACGATGTCCTGATCAAGGTTAACCAGACCGCTATTTGTGGAACGGATATCCACATCTTCAAATGGGATGATTGGGCACAGGCCACTATTCCGGTCCCGCTCGCGATTGGCCATGAATTCTGCGGTGAAATTGTCGAAATGGGTATTGAGGTCCGCGGCTTCAGCGTAGGCGACCGGGTCTCTGCCGAGGGTCACATCACGTGTGGTATTTGTCGTAATTGCCGCGCCGGGCGCCGCCACTTGTGCATGAACACCGTTGGCGTAGGCGTCAATCGACCGGGAGCGTTTGCTGAGTACCTGTCCGTTCCCGCATTTAACGTATTTAAACTTTCAGACGCCATCACTGACGACATGGCATCAATACTGGACCCGCTGGGCAATGCAACTCACACCGCTCTATCGTTCGATCTGGTCGGTGAGGATGTTCTTATTACCGGTGCCGGGCCTATTGGAATCATGGCCGTGGCTATCGCAAAGTACGCCGGCGCGCGACATGTCGTGATCACTGACGTCAATGATTACCGACTCGACCTCGCAAGAAAAATGGGCGCGACGGCTGCCGTCAACGTGACCAACGAATTACTGGATAAGACCATGCTCGATCTGGGCATGGAAGAAGGCTTCGACGTTGGAATGGAAATGTCCGGCAATCCACAGGCCTTCAGGGATATGCTCCGCACGATGCATCACGGCGGCAAGGTCGCGATCCTCGGCATCCCACCGGCCGAGACGGCGATTGACTGGAATCAGGTGATTTTCAAAGGCCTCGAGCTGAAAGGCATTTACGGGCGTGAGATGTTCGAGACCTGGTACAAAATGTCGAGCATGTTACAAAGCGGCCTCAACATTGAACCCATCATCACGCATCACTTTCCGGTCGACGATTATCTGCCCGCTTTCGAACTCATGGAGTCCGGTCAGACTGGCAAGGTCATTCTTACCTGGAATTAATCAGTCGATCTCGCAGAAACAGTGCGAGTAGATGCCCTTCGGGTCATCAAACTGCACGAGCCCAGCGAGCAATTCTTGCAGATTGTTAGCTAAGGTCTCGAGCGTGTCTGGCCCTCGAACCAGCGCCGTCACATCGAATCCTGTACTCCGGGACAGAGCGAGGAAATCGAGGACCATTTGTTCCGTTGGCGACAGCTGCGTTTCGAGAAGTTTCTGACCGTATTCGCCCTCTTCGAGCCCCCCCAGTTCCGCGGCGACACGAATCGAGTCTTCAAAATTCCCGAGTTCGTCAATGAGTCCATGCTCAAACGCATCCTGCCCCGTCCAGACCTGCCCTTGAGCAACCTGATCCACGGCGTACTTTTCCATAGCGCGTTCATCGGCGACGCCGGAAATGAAGTCCTCGTAGGTATCGTTAATCATCAGCTGAAACAGCTCCTTCATGCCCGCCGACATCTCGCGATCCGGCCGCAGTTGCCCTGCCCACGGTGTTGTGCCGACGCCGTCAGTTGCAACGCCAACTGCCGCAAGAGATCGATGGTAGGTTGGGAACATTCCGAAAACTCCAATCGATCCGGTTACGGTTGCCGGGCTCGCGATAACCCTGTCCGCGACCACCGAAATCCAATAACCACCCGATGCCGCAACACTGCTCATCGACGCGACCACGGGTTTTCCAGCAGCCTGCAGAGTCCGAATTTCATGCGCAATCACTTCGGATGCGAATACGCTGCCCCCCGGACTGTCAACACGTAAAACGACAGACTTAACTGAATCATCAGACAAGGCCTCGCGTAGCAAAGCGGCCGTCGAGTCACCGCCAATACTGCCCGACGGCTGTGAGCCATTGCGAATCGTACCGACAGCCATTACGACAGCGACATTCTCATCCTGCACATCTTTGCCATGCAGCAAACGCATGCTCGCCAGGTAGTCATACGAATGTACGGATGAATACAGCGCGTCATCATCGGCATCGGGGCCAGCGTACGCTTTCAGTACGGCGCGTAATTCCGCACGACCCGTCAGTTCATCGACGAGGCCCGCTTCCCGAGCTGCGATAGCAATGTCACCGCCCGCCGCAGCAGCATGCTGCACCAGGTTTTGTGCAAAATCGTCAATCGTTCCCGCTTCGAGGCCGCGCGCAAGTTCCACGTCTTCCTGATACATAGCCCAGAACTGTTCAACCAATCGCGTCCGCGACTCTTTGTCTTCGGGCGACATATCCATACGCGTGTAGGGCTCAACATACGATTTGTGCGTTCCGACCCGGAAAATATTCCAGTCCACTTTCAGGGTGTCGAGGGCCTCTTTGTAGTAGCTCCTGAAGCCACCATATCCCTGCAGAAAAACCAGGCCTTCCGGATTCATGTAAAGCTCATCGGCATGTGCCGCGAGGTAGTAACCCGCCTGACTGAAATAGTCGGCACTGGCGACAACAGGTTTTCCGGACTGTTTGAAATCCTCGATTGCCACCCCGATGCGACGCAACTTGCTCAGTCCGCCGCCAGTGACGGCGCTTAGCTCAAGATGCACTGCGTCGATTCGATCATCATTCTTCGCAAACGCGAGCGCATCGATAAAGTCCTGCACCAATGTCTGTGGCGGTGCGTCACCGAGAAGCTCGGCCAATGCCCTTTCGTACGGATCACCATCGAGTTGATCGACCAACGGTCCAACCGGCTGCAGGAATAGTGCTGCTCGCTGCGGCATCAAAGGTGGTGCACCGGATAGGGCACCAAAGAAAACTATGAACAGGACTACGAGCAAAAGCAGATGCAGAACCTTTCTTACGCCATTCACTCCGCGCCAGATACTTGATATCAGTCTGACCAGAAAATTGCTGCTACTCATTAGTTCAATCCTTGGTTCGCGGCTGCGCCGTAGCTAATTCGATATATCATGCCCGCGCGATCATCGCTGACCAGCATCGAGCCGTCAGCAAGCACCAGCAAATCCACGGGCCGCCCGGACACAGATTCGTTCTGTAACCACCCCGTCGCAAAAGGCTCGTAGGTAACCGGCACACCGTCACGTAGTCGCACCAGTGTAACCCGATATCCTATTTTCTTTGACCGATTCCACGAGCCATGTTCCGCAATAAATACCTGATCGTGATATTCCTCGGGAAAAACATCCCCCGTGTAGAACGTCAAACCCAAAGGCGCAACATGGGGGCCCAATTTCTGGGCCGGTGGACGATAGTCAGCGCAGTCTTTTCCCTTGCCAAATTCGGGGTCCAGTATTTCACCTGCGTGGCAGTAGGGAAATCCGAAATGCTGCCCAACGGCCGTCGCGTGATTCAATTCGCCAGGCGGTAAATCATCGCCCATCATGTCGCGGCCATTGTCCGTAAACCACAGCTCGCCGTTCGACGGGTCCCAGGTAAAGCCCACTGAGTTTCGTATGCCTTCAGCGACCGTTTCGCGCCCACTGCCATCCGGGTTCATACGAATGATGCGACCAAATCCGTCTCTCTCGCAAATATTGCAGGGTGCGCCGATGCTGATATAGAGCTTACCGTCAGGACCGAAACCGATATAACGCCAGCCGTGGTGCTTCTCGGACGGGAGCTCAATCTTCAGGGTTTTCGGCTCAGGAACGTCATCGAGGTTTGACTCGATGTTCGCGTAAAGCAGTACCCGATCAATCTCGGCGACGTACAAATCGCCATCGAAAAAGGCAATCCCGTTTGGCGTCCGCAAACCAGAATCCAACTCGATAGTCCGAGTGCCGCTGCCGTCGGGAACAACCGCATAAACAGAACGCCCCCGGCGAGTTGATACAAAAACAGTGCCGTTGTCGCCCACCGCCAACGATCGAGCGTTCGGAACCTCCGCGTACTCCTCGATCATGAACCCTGGAGGCAGCTTGATGTCGTCGAGCGCCGAAGCAAGCGCGAAAGCGGAAAAGGAAAAGGAAAAGGAACACGCGATTGCGAGTACAGCAATTCGTCTGGCAATAAACAGCATAGTCTTAGATGTCAGTCCGAAAGAAAGAACAGAGAAAGTTGTGGGAAGAACGTAATCAGTATGACCGATAACATCAATATGATGAGAAACGGAAATGTCGCCGAGTACACCTCCATTATCGGCTTCTCAAACCGATAACTCGCGATGAACAAATTCAGTCCCACCGGTGGTGTGAGGTAGCCGAGCTGCATCGCGGCCAGGAACACGATGCCAAGATGAACTTCGTTGATACCGTACCCGGCCGCAACCGGAAGGATCAGTGGCACGACCAGAATGATCGCCGAAAAAATATCGAGTATCGCGCCGAGTACCAACAGGAAAAGAAGCAGCAGTATCAAGAACGTGGTTTGGCTGCTAACGAGATTAGAGACAAGCTCAAACAACCGCTGTGGAACATCGGCATCGATCATGTAACCCGTCGATGCGACCGACACGCCCAAAATGATGAGTATCCCACCGACCAGCACCATCGACGATCGCATAATGCGTGGCAGTTCGCGGAGCGGTATCTCGCGCAAGATGAGAACTTCGACAATCACCACGTACAGAGCGGTGACGGCTGCCGCTTCCGAAACTGCGAAAAAACCGGAATAAATACCGCCGAGCACAACGATCGGTAGAGGTATTTCCCATATCGATTCTCGCAACGCTGCGCCAACTTCCCTGATAGAAAATGAACTCAGTGGTTTGCGAATACCCCGATTAACCCAGAGGCTGTAGCCAGATAACATGATCAGCATGAGCAAACCAGGCAGTATTCCGGCGAGAAACAAATTATCGATCGATACTTCGGCGATCACACCGTAAAGAATCAATGGCAGCGATGGCGCGAAGAGCAAGCCGAGGCTTCCAGCAGAAGTCACCAGACCAAGATTGAACTTGTCACCATAGCCGTCTTGCTTCAAAGCCGGGTACAGGATCGCGCCAAGCGCGATAATAGTGACGCCGGACGCGCCCGTGAACGCCGTGAAGAATGCGCAGGCGGCAAGACAGACCAGGGCCAAACCACCCGGCATCCAACCGAGCATGGCACCGGTCATTCGGACCAGTCGTTTCGGCGCATCACTTTCACTCAGCAAATACCCCGCAAATGTGAATAGCGGAATCGCGGAGAGAAACGGCATGCTCGCCAAGCTCTGGATCTCCAGGGCGACGACCATGAGATCGGAGTCCTGACCGTAAAATCCGATCAATGCGCTGCCTGCGATGACCGCAAACAACGGCGCACCAAATACAGCCAAGAGAGCAAGAATGACGCTGAAAATTATCATTCTTCAGACACCACAACGTCTTCCGACATCAGGTCACCCACCTGCTTCAAGGCACCGAATGAAAATCGGTATGCCATTAGGGCGAAAGCGATTGGCATGATCGAATGCGCAATCCACGCTGGCGTATCGACCAGAACCGTATCGTCATACTCAATTTCGATTTGCAGATACCGCCACGACTGAAAAGCGATAACACCGCAGATGAATGCTGCAAACACATCAACCAGTATGCGAATGAGGTCTACAGCAATATCGGGCAACACGTGCGACAGTGCGTCGATCCGGATATGCCGATTCTCGCGGCAGGCAGCAATTGACCCAACCATAGCCAGCCACAGAACCATCAACCGAACCAGTTCGTCTGCCCAGCCGAATCCCGTATCGAAAGCCTCTCGCATAACGATCTGACCAACGGCGACAAGCATCATTGCCGTCAACATCGATACCAGCATTACCGTCTCGAGCGCCGACCCGGCTTTTTCGAGACGACTCAGCAGCGGCTTAATTTTCACTACGCAGCTTACTCACTGGTGGCGACTTGCTCGCGCCGAAACTCGTCAATGTGGCGCAACATCTCTTCGTACAGTTCGACAGTGAAAGCGCCATCAGCTCCGAGTTTAAGGTTTGATGCCAACAAAGCGCTTCTGACTTTGATAAATTCCTCGTTATCAAATTCCACACGTTCAATGCCACTTTTTACGAGTGAATCGAATGCTTTCTGGTTCTCAAGCAGATTGTCCTTGTCGAAGTTCTGATAGGTCCTGGTCATTACCTCGCGAACGATGGATTGGTCGTCGTCGCTAATCTTGTCGAAAGATTTCTTATCGACAGCCATAAAGCCGAATGAATACAACAACGGGGCTTCTGTCACGTACTTGACCTTGGTGTGCCACTGCAACACCAGGGCTACGATAGGTGGGCTCGCTACGATATCGATAAGGCCGGTTTGAAGGCCCGTCAGGACATCCGTGATCGGCAACGTAACCGGATTCAGTGACAGAGCCTTCATCGACTTATAGCTAATCGTGTCTCCATCTGGAACCCAGACTCGCTTTCCTTTTAGATCGGCCAATGTCTTGACAGGGGTGTTGGACAAGATGCTGGCGAAACCGGATGTCGCGAATCCGAAATTCACGAATCCTGCATCCTCAAGACCGCGCTGCAAGCGTTCGTCCATGCGACTGCGTACGAAGGCCACCTCTTCTTCCGAGTCAAAGACCAGTGGCATACCGTAGAGATTCAAATCAGAATACTCTCCAGCAAGAGCCGATGGCGGAAAAGCGCCACCCTGAAGTTGTCGAATACGAATCTGACTCAATACTTTTGCGTCACTGCCCTTTATTCCGCCACCGTAGTATTTGATCACTACGCGACCTTCGGTACGCTCTTTGATCTCTTTTGCGCTGCTGCGCATGTCTTTCATCCACTGCGTGCCATCTGGCGTCGCGGTAGCGATCCTCAGGGTTACCGCCGCCATACTCGGCGCACAGAGCATCAACAGGGCAATCGACAAAAATAACTTTTTCATGGCTTATCCATCCTGAGATCGGGCATCGCATTGGCCGTCTCGTTAATCAGAAGTAATCATCCGCTTCAGCGAGCAATGCGGCAGCCTCTTTCTGGGCCATGACATTGGTCAGTACAAATCCGTCTTGATTAGGGTCTGCTTCCAGAACCTCGTTTAATAACCGGTCATGCAGTTCTCGTTCATACAGCAACTTGGCGTAGCCCTTCGCATAGGCAACCTTGGCACCCAAATCATGGCCGCCCGACTCCGCTATCGCTCTTTCAAAAAACTCACGTGCCAATTCCGGCTCGCCGCCAAGCGAAGGCGGTCGCAACGTGTGCATTGTGCCTATGTACGTGTAGACACTGCTGTTAACTGCGTCACCACTTATGTTCAAGTAATGATCAAACAACGCCTGAACCAGCGGAAACTCGGCAATTGTGTCGTAATCTGAAGTGCGAGCCTGCAAAAATGAAAGCGAAGCGAATCCATAGGAATACAGAACGTCTGCATGTTTGGGCCCGATGCCCTCCAAGGTCGCAACAAATTCGTCGTAAGTCATACCCGGCCAGGCACAGGACGGCTCATAGGTTTCGCACATTGCTTTAAGGCCATAACGCCGTGCTCGTGCCGTTAATTTGAGCGCACGATCCTCATCAAGATCGAACAAACCACCGTAAATCGCATACAGATTCGCACCAGCAGCCAGCAGCTGCGGGTTATCCGGGCTTCCTTCGATCATGCTGTCCAGCGTCAACATTAGCGTGGGCAGACCATCTTGAACCAACTCAGGGTCGTCCTGATTAAGAACCGCCGCCCCGAGATTCTCAGAGAAGCTCGACGCCGCGTTCGACACCAAAATAGTGCAGCCGCTGGAAAGCAGCGACATGGCGACGATGACGAGTATTTTTCTCATAAGACGACGGACCCCGGTCTTGGCAAATGGTTCAGGTTTAAGACGGGTTTTGTGCACCAGTCCCCCCCTGAATGAGCCGCATTATAACGAAAAAAGCCCCGGGCACTTGCGTGACCGAGGCGATGTATTTCTGATGATGATCAAATTTTTTCTTTGATTCTCGCTGCCTTGCCGGTAAGCCCACGGAGGTAGTACAGCTTGGCACGACGAACGTCACCGCGACGCTTCAATTCGATCGAATCGACGACGGGACTGTAGGTCTGGAAAACGCGTTCAACGCCTTCGCCGTGCGAAATTTTACGAACGGTAAAAGAGGAGTTCAGGCCACGATTGCGCTTGGCAATGACCACGCCCTCGAACGCCTGCAAACGCTCGCGAGTACCTTCCTTAACCTTCACCTGCACAACAATAGTGTCACCCGGAGAAAATGGAGGGATTTCCTTGCCCATTTGCTCTTGATCAATCGCTTCAATAATTTTGCTCATTGTCTCTGCTCTTTTAAATATTCGTCGAGTAACGTTCGTTGCTCGTCTGTCAAATCCAGTTTTTCCAGCAAGTCCGGTCGGCGTTCGTAACTGCGTCCCAAAGCCTGCTTGTTTCGCCACCTGGCGATTTCTGCATGGTCACCGGACAACAGTACGTCCGGAACCTTCCTGCCTGCTATTTCTTCAGGCCTCGTATAGTGAGGATGATCCAGCAATCCCTCCATAAAGGAGTCTTGAATTGCAGATTCATCATCGCCCAATACGCCTGGCAACAATCGAACAACCGCGTCGATTACTGCCATCGCTGCAATCTCTCCGCCCGAAAGCACGAAATCACCCAGCGATATTTCCTCGTCGATGTGCGACTCAATAAGTCGCTCATCAATTCCTTCGTAACGCCCCGCCAACAACACCAATCCTGGCAAAGCCGAAAACCTTTTTGCCACCGCCTGGTCAAAAACCCGACCCTGCGGCGATAAATACACGATCGGACAACCCTCAGGCAATTTGCCCTTCGCCGACTCCAGAGCCGCGGCGACAGGTTCAACTTTCATCACCATGCCGGGTCCGCCACCGTACGGTCTGTCATCGACCGTCCGGTGCGCATCGCTCGTATGATCGCGTGGATTCTCAACGTCCACCTTGATCAGACCGCGTTGCTGCGCCCTGCCGACGACACCGTACTCGCCGATAGTGCCAATCATCTCGGGAAACAAACTGACGACACCAAAGTGCATCTTTTCAGTCCCATTCCCAGTCAACGTCGACCCGTTTCGCATCCAAATCAACGTTGATCACTATTTCATTATTAACGAACGGGATTAATCGCTCCTGTTCGCCTTCTTTCTTGCTTTGTACAACCATCACGTCATGCGCCCCGGTCTCAAGCATCTCTTTTATCGTGCCGAGCTCAGTGCCATCGCGACGGACGACCGTCAATCCTGTCAGATCCGACCAATAATAGTGGCCGTCATCTGGCTTAGGCAGCTCGTCTCTGCTGACACCGATTTCAGTGCCGATCAGCGACGTTGCCCTATCACGATCATCGAAGCCCTCAAGGCGCAGGATGACCGATTTTCCATGCCGCTGCCCTTCGACAACGTTAATGGACTGCCAATCGCCATTTCGGCCCAGTAGCAGTCCTTTGTATTGCAAAACCGCCTCGCGCGGTTCGGTGTAGGAAAACACCCTCACCCATCCCTTAACTCCGAACAGGCCAGATATTCGGCCCAGAACGACAGGAGCGGATACCAACAGACTAAAGCTGGACTGCGGCCTTGCGATGCTTCTTCAGCAAGGATGCAACACGATCTGAAGGCTGTGCGCCCTGACCAACCCAGTAATCTACGCGTTCAAGATCAATACGAAGATTCTCTTCGTGTGCCTGACCGACAGGGTTGAAATAACCAAGACGTTCGATATACCGGCCGTCACGACGATTCCGAGAATCGGTGACCACCAGGTGATAAAAAGGACGTTTTTTCGCACCAGCGCGCGAAAGTCGAATACTAACCATTACATTTCCGTATAAAAAACCAAAGAGAGGCAGACATGCCTTGACCCGGGCTGGCCCGAGTAGACGGCGCATTGTACGGGTTTTGAGGCAAATGTGAAGCGTTTATGCGGCCAAAATTCCTAAGTTTTTCCGAGGCTTAGAAGAGTCGCAATCCGTCGCCAGCGCAAAACTGCCGTTTCGACGGAAAAACCTCATTCTTTACTGGCCAAATCCCGGCGGCATACCGCCCCCGGGCATGCCTCGCATCATCTTCTTCATGCCGCCTTTGGACATCTTCTTCATCATCTTGTCCATCTGCAAATGCTGTTTCAGCAAACGGTTCACATCCTGAATCTGTTGCCCCGCCCCAGTCGCGATGCGCTTCTTCCTTGAACCATTGATGGTTTTCGGAAACTGTCGTTCAGAGGGCGTCATTGAATTGATAATGGCGACCTGACGGCGAATTTTCTGCTCATTGCCGGCATCCTTCAAAGCGGCCGGATTGACATTGCCGGGCATGGGCATCTTCTCGAGCAATGACGCCAGACCACCCATATTCATCATCTGTTCGAGTTGATCGCGTAAGTCCGATAAATCAAATCCTCTGCCCTTTTTGAGCTTCCTGGCGAGTTTTTCGGTCGTGTCCTTGCTGACTTTCTGTTCAATTTCCTCGACGAGCGTGAGTACGTCGCCCATGCCGAGAATCCGCGATGCCATGCGATCCGGGTGAAAAGCCTCAAGCGCGTCTACTTTTTCGCCAACACCCATGAATCGAATGGGCTTGCCCGTGACCTCACGTACCGACAGCGCGACGCCACCTTTCGCATCGCCATCTGTCTTTGTAAGTACAACACCCGTTAGTGCCAGGGCCTGATCGAACGCGGTAGCTGCGTTGACCGCATCCTGACCGGCCATGCTATCGACAACAAACAGTGTTTCGTGGGGGTTCGCCTTTCTATGAACCTCGACAACTTCCTGCATCATCGAGTCATCAATGTGCAAGCGGCCTGCCGTATCGACGATTAGCGCGTCGACATGAGACCGTGACGCTTCATCCAAAGCCCGCTCAACGATTCGTACCGGCTTTTCATCGGCACTGCTTGCACAGTGTAAGGCCCCGACTTCGCCCGCAAGAGTCTCAAGCTGCAAAATGGCCGCCGGTCGATGCACATCGACGCTGACGAGCATGACTTTCTTCTTGTCCTTTTCGATCAGACGTTTGGCGAGCTTTGCAGCCGTCGTTGTCTTACCCGCGCCCTGAAGTCCCGCTAACAGAATGACGACGGGCGGTTGTGCCTTAAAGTCCAGCGGCGCGGACTCGCTGCCCAAGATTCGAACCAGTTCGGAATGAATGATTTTTACCAGGGACTGCCCGGGCGTCAGACTCTTGCCGACCTCCTCGCCGAGCGCGCGCTCACGAATTCGATCAATGAACGTCTTGACGACGGGCAATGCGACATCGGCCTCGAGCAACGCGAGTCGCACCTGACGCAGAGTGTCTTTAATATTGGCTTCGGTCAGTCGGCCCTTACCCGAGAGATTCCGGGCGGCATCCGAAAGACGGCCAGTGAGATTGTCAAACATTGCGCGATGTTACCGTAGGAGACACTCTACGGGCGACCTTTTGCAGCCTATCGGCTGCTGCTGCGCTTCGCGCGTATGACGCGCTCCTACACTTCTAGTATTTTTCCAAGCGAGAGCATTTGGATATTTTTATCGGGCGCGGCCTTGATGACCTGCTCGAATATTCGTTCTTCCTCGCCGGGTTTCATTCCGGTTAACCAGATTTCCGGTTCGTGCTGGAGCCGTTTCAGGTCATTGGTCAAGGTTTTCGGTGTGTAATGGCCCGCGATCGCAGCCAGATCCGCCATTTCATCCGGAAAAGACACTTCAATAACCAGTACTCGTAAATCTTCGCAGGCGTTTAGCACTGGCCACAGCGTTTCATTAGTCTTCGTGTCACCGCTTACGGCGAAAACACCGCCCGAATTCTGCACCGTATAGCCCAGAGACGGCACGCTATGCATTACATCTATCGCGTAGAAGTCACGATGCCCGATCGTAATCGTATCGCCCGGGCTGCAGACGCAGTATCTGAGCATCGGCTTTTCAGGCGAAGGGAGCTGCGCGAAATCGGGCCAGATAACTCCGTTGAACAGATGGTCCTGCACAGCCCTTAGTGTCTCTTCACGCGCATAGACAGTCAGTGGCGTCTCAAAGTTCTCTTCGAAAATTCGATCCGCCAGCATCGGAAGCCCGGCGACGTGATCAAGATGTGCGTGCGTCAGGAAGACATGGCGAATCGAGTCAATATCGTGCAACTCAAGATCGCCTAATCCGGTACCGGCATCGATCAGCACGTCGTTATCGATCAGAAGCGCGGTTGTCCGCGATCCTGCGCCGATTCCGCCGCTGCAACCAAGTACTCTAATTCTCATCGGGAGGGTTCTCTTGGACTACGCCATATGGGATGATGAAGAGATTCAATTTAGGGTTATACCTGCCAGGTTTCTGTGTCTGAAATCACAATTCTCTTGCTGTATCTATTGGCTGCCATAGCTTTCGGCGGGTCGCGTTTACCGCGATTCCGGGCTCAGAGCCCTATGCTGTTTCTGGCCGCCTGTGGTCTGGTCGCCATTGGCATTTCGTTGCACAGCAATACGCTGTACGGATCAATCCTGATTGGAGACGGATTCAATCTGTCGCTGGGCAATACCGTGTCTATGATTGGGCTCGAACTCGCGATTATCAGCTTGATCGCCGCGCTTGAACCAACACTCCGCGGTATCAGCGCCGGACTCTTGTTACTCGGCGCCCTTGCGGCCGCGATGACGGTCCCTGAGGAATCGCCAACCACGATGGCCGCACTGGCCTGGCAGGTACGTGCTCATATTCTGATTTCATTGATGTCGTACGGGCTTCTTACTGTCGGTGCGATAGTCGCGCTTTATGCGACGATTCAGGAGCGACGACTACACGCCGGTCGGATTTCAGCAATGAGCAGTTTGTTTGCCCCTCTTGAGACGACAGAAAAACTACTTTTCGGCATTGCCGCAGCCGGTTTCACCGGACTTGCGTTGGCAATACTGTCGGGATTCACGTTCGTAGAAGATCTGTTTGCCCAGCATCTGGCTCATAAAACCGCCTTTTCCCTGCTTGCCCTGTGCGTCTTCGGAACGTTGCTTGCCGGTCGGTTTTTCGCGGGTTGGCGCGGCAAGCGCGCTATTAAACTGTATCTGGCCGGATTCTTGTCCTTGTGCGTGGCCTATTTTGGCGTTCGCGTCATTCTGGAAGAGTTCCTTAATCGAAGCTGGGGCTGAGTCACGGGTTCTTGACAGCTTCAGGCGCGGCTGTTGAACTAATAGTGTGTTCATTGATCTGGAGGTGCCCTTCTTTTGGGCGACGACATTCCACTAGCAGGTCTCTTCAGTCTGCTTGTTGTTCTACTGATGCTTTCCGCGTTTTTCTCAGGCTCGGAAACGGCATTGATGAGCCTCAATCGCTATCAATTGCGACACAAAGCGCGGCAAGGACATCGCGGCGCGAAGCTCGCAGAACATCTGCTAAAACGTCCCGACCGTCTTATCGGTCTGATTCTCCTTGGCAACAATCTCGTCAACTTTTCGGCCGCATCACTGGTCGCCGTCATCGCCTTTGAAGTTGGCGGTCAACCGGCCGTCGCCATTGGCACATTGTTGCTGACATTGGCTGTTCTGATTTTCTCAGAAGCAGCGCCGAAAACGCTGGCGGCACTGCACCCGGAACGGCTGGCATTCCCTGCCGCGATGGTCTATTACCCGCTGCTCAAGATCACCTACCCGATTGTATTTTTAACCAACGCGGCTTCGAACGGCGTCCTTTACTTGTTCGGCGTTCGCGACAAGGGCGACGACCTCCATTCTCTGACACGCGAAGAACTGCGCACCGTTGTGCATGAGGCTGGCGCGCGGATTTCATCTCGCTATCGGCAAATGTTGCTCAGCATTCTGGACTTGGAGAAAGTCACCGTTGACGACGTCATGGTGCCGCACAACGAAATTATCGGCATCGATCTCGATAACGACGATGCTGAAATCGAGAAGACGATCGCGGACAGTCAGCACACGCGCCTGCCTGTTTACCGTGACAACATCGACAAAGTCGTTGGCGTGTTGCATCTCAGGCACCTTGCAAATCTCGCACCCACTCACTTTGACCGGACCGGACTGCAAAAACTCCTGATCAAGCCGTATTTCGTACCGGAAGGCACGCCACTGAGCGTGCAGCTCGTCCAGTTTCAACGACGTCGAGAACGTATCGCCATGGTCGTTGACGAATACGGCGATATCCAGGGAATTGTCACGCTCGAAGACATACTCGAAGAGATAGTCGGCGAATTCACGACCGATCCTGCCGACGACGAAGATGATGTGGTCAGAGACGGGGCCAACACCTTCCTCGTTGATGCCGCGGCGAACATACGTGAGCTAAATCGATCGCAAGACTGGGAGTTACCCACCGACGGTCCGAAAACACTGAACGGTCTCATCGTGGAGGCATTAGAGACCATTCCGGTTGCAACGACCTGCCTCAAAATAAACGGTTACCCGATCGAAATTGTCGAATCGGACGAAAATCGAATTCGTTCTGTGCGAATTGGAGAACGATTGAAACTCGAGTCTAAAAGCCCGTAGTCATTCCTCAGAATGCCTCGTCCAGCGCCTCGCTCAGACGTCGGACACCGAGTACCTCAATGCCTTTCGGGCAGTGTTTGGGGACATTTCCTTTTGGGACGATGGCACGCGTGAAACCCTGTTTTGCCGCCGCGGCAATGCGCTCGGCCCCGAATCGAACCGGGCGAATTTCGCCTGCGAGACCGATTTCCCCAAAACAAACGAGACGCTCCGGTGTGGCCCTGTCGCGAAAACTCGAGACGATCGCAAGCAGTGTCGGCAAATCTACGGCGGTCTCGTTGATGCGCAAGCCACCTACAACGTTGACGAAAACGTCCTCATCGGTAATAGACAAAGATCCGTGACGCTGTAAGACAGCCAGCAGCAGTGCGAGGCGATTCTGATCAACCCCCTGAGCAAGCCGCTTAGCATAGTTGCTATGCCCGTCGGCCACCAAAGCCTGAATCTCAACTAACAAGGGTCGACTGCCCTCCCATGCAACGGAAACGACGCTGCCCGGCTCATCAACAGATTCGCGTGACAGGAAAATTGCAGATGGATTGCTGACCTCAAGAAAGCCCGTTTCGGTCATCGCGAATACGCCCATTTCTCCACTGGCACCAAAACGATTCTTGACGGAGCGAATCATCGAATAACGACTTGCCGGATCGCTTTCGAAATACAACACCGTGTCGACCATGTGTTCGACAACTCGGGGTCCAGCAATAGCACCTTCTTTGGTGACATGACCGATGACGAATACTGCAACATCGTTTTGTTTCGCGAATTGCACAATTTTCCCAACGCCATCACGCAACTGCGAAACAGATCCGGGTGCCGACGGGACGCCGTCGCTAACCATCGTTTGCATGGAATCGATGACCAGGACCCGCGCTTTGCATTTTCTTGCTTCCGACAATACGTTCTCAATTGACGTGTCGGCCAACAGATTCATTGCTGACGCGTCGAGCCCGAGCCGCAATGACCGCTGCCCGATCTGCCGCAACGATTCCTCGCCCGTGGCATAACAGACTGGAACGTCCTGCATCAGGTATGAGGAGACTTGCTGCAACAGCGTTGACTTGCCGACGCCTGGATCGCCACCGAGCAATACAACGGCGCCGGGAACCAGACCGCCCCCCAAAACGCGATCGAATTCGCCAAAGCCGGTGACATGCCGAAACTCAATGTCATCCGGCAGTGCCTCGAGGGTCGTGGCTGCAACGCCGGGTCCGGCTTTGGGCGCTGAGAAAGTCGTTCCTGTCAGTGTATTCCAGGCGGCACAGTCCGGGCACTGACCCGCCCACTTGACGCTATGCGCGCCGCATTCAGTACAAAGGTAGGCGATTTTGGCCTTTGGCACGTAATTAGCCTCTGTTTGGAGCTGTTAATAGGACGAACCGAGCGCACGGGTGACAAAAGCCCGTCAACCGCTCATCCATAGTGGATTGTTTTTAAACGATAATTTCCGTTATCGCCAAAATAAGCGGTGGCAACAACATTGATTATTGTTAAATTCGCGGAAACCTGCGAAAGTCAATGATAGCACCGCTTCCGGACCCGGTATTACATAAAAAGTGCCAACCCTATCTCATTAACATTTCTCGCATTTCCCTATAATTTTTCCCTAATAACAGGGACCTGATCGACTTTGGACAAGCAAACGCAGCAAAAACGCAATCGAATCATCGCGCTCATATTTGTGAGCGTGCTGCTGCTTGTCGTTTACGGACCGCTCGCGCAGTGGTTCGTCGCGGCGGATCGAGTGCTCTACGACCAACTCGCCGGCGGCATGCCAAATCAGGTATCTGATAGTACTTACATCGCGAGCATCGATACGAATCGAACGACACAAGACGAGGTACTGCGGAAGTACGGCGACGTCATCGAGAAATTGCAGAAATCGGGTGTCCGTCGAATCATTCTGGCCAATCCGCCAGAAATTGCAGCCGCGGACGAATTACCCGGATGGGCTGCACTAGTTGACTCGTCCAGCCCCGTCTTCGTTCCAACGCGCCATCGATTTGCAGACATTGCGACGCGTGACGGTTTCGTCACGGTTCGGCCCGATAGCGATAACGTGCTTCGCCAATCCCAATTGTGGCATTTGAATAGTGGCGTGATGTCGCCGTCCCTGCCGCTCGCTGTTGATTTTGAATCGTCAGAAACCGGCGCCGGCAACATGCTGGCAAGTGCCGACGATGTCATTTTCTTTTCCAGCTATGTTGAGTTGCCAAGAATAGATGTCGACACTTTATTGAGTACTGACTCTGCGCCTTCCCTGAAAGACGCAACCGTTTTCGTGGACTCGGACCAGCCCTTTGTAGATGCCGCTGCCATGCTGCCGTCCGGACAGCTGGTTACCGTTTCTGAAATTACCGCGACATTATTGGCCGACCTCGAAAACAACCGCACCATAAGCACCCCCGCTAGTATTGAGGCGATGGCATACCTGATCCCCGCTATGCTCGCAATTATTGCGGTTCTTTTCCTGCCCGACAGAAATCGACGCGACGTCGCCGTTCTTTCGACCACGGTCGTGGCAATACTCTTGCTGATTGAAGCTGGCCTGTTGTTCGGACTGCACATTCGCATCGACCTCGGCCGGCCAATTCTCATTTTCCTCGGCGTCGCAATACTCAGTGCCTGGCTTGTTGTCGATGTTCGAAAGGTGTCGGGCGACGCCTTCAAGAAAGGCGCTGGCTTCCTGGCGGCCGGTCGTCTTGAGCCCGCGTTTGCGGAATTCCGGCGTTGTAATCCGTCCGAGACGGTTGCCTCCAATATGTACAAACTATCATTGGCATTTGAGCAGCAAGCGAAGCCCGAGCGGGCGGAGGCTGTTCTCGAATGGATGAAGCGTACGCAGGGAACGCATGCTGCGAGTCAAGGACAAACCAAGCAGCCAACTGGCGCACCGGAACGGCTTGGCCGATACGTGATTGAGCGCCGCATCGGCCGAGGTGCCATGGGCGCTGTCTATCTTGCGAAAGATCCGCGAATCAATCGTGCTTTGGCGGTTAAAGCCATCCCAATTGCGAAAGAATTCGAGGACGAAGAGCTGAAAGAGGCGCGTCTCAGGTTTTATCGTGAAGCAGAATCCGCCGGCCGACTGACGCACCCCAATATCATCACCGTGTTCGATGCCGGAGAAGACAAAGGTCTCGCCTACATAGCGATGGAGTATGTTCCCGGTATTTCACTGCGGAGTTTCACGGATCCGAAGAAGCTCCTCGCGCCGAAACGCGCTTTGGAACTCGCTGCAGCAACCGCAGACGGCCTGGACTATGCGCATAATCAGGGCGTAGTTCACCGCGATATCAAGCCCGCCAATCTGTTATACAACCCGAAAGACGGATCGATCAAGATCAGTGATTTTGGCGTTGCCCAGATGACCGACAACAACAAGACCAAGACCGGGATCGTCCTGGGCACGCCCATGTACATGTCGCCCGAGCAGCTGGGCGCGGAGAATCTTACGGGACTCTCGGACTTGTTTTCACTTGGTGTTACCCTGTACGAGCTTCTAGTCGGTGAGGTGCCGTTCAAAGCATCGAACATCGCGGTATTAATGACAAAAATCACAACTGAAAATCCAACACCGATATCCGGTCGGCGAGCTGGCATACCGCCGAGCGTTGATGCGGTATTAATGAAAGCGTTGGAAAAACGTCCACAGGATCGCTTTTCCTGCGGCGCCGAAATGGCGATCGCTTTACGGAACTGCGCGCGCGCTACCTAAAGGCACTGAGCGAGAAAGATAGAATAAATGACACTCCGCGGAAAAATTGACCTGGCTGAACTTACAGACACGGGACGTGTTCGTGAGCACAACGAGGATGCTATCGGATCCATTGGCGATATTGGCCTGATGGTTCTGGCTGATGGTATGGGCGGCTATAACGCCGGAGAGGTTGCCAGCGGTATTGCTGTGCAGATCGTTACCGAATTGGCGGCCGAAGGCGCGACTCGCGAGGAACGACATGACGTCGATCCTCAAAGCGGTATGATGCGCCAGTCCATCGTACTGAATGATGCAATCTACCGTGCCAACAAGATTATTTATCAAACCGCGCAAAGCCAGACGCAGTGCGAAGGCATGGGCACGACGATTGTCGCCTGCATGTTCTACGACGACAAAATCTCGGTTGCACACGTCGGCGATTCGCGCGCCTATCGTCTGCGGGGCGGACAACTCGAGCAGATAACAGCTGACCACTCGCTCCTTCAGGAATTGGTAGACCGCGGATTCTACTCAGAGGAAGAAGCGCAGCGCTCGACCAATCGCAACTACGTGACGCGGGCACTCGGTGTCGAACCGACGGTCGAAGTCGAGGTTCGCGAGTATGAAGTCCTCCCGGACGATATCTATTTATTGTGCTCCGACGGCCTCTGCGACATGGTTGAGGACGATGATATTCACTTAACTATCAGTACTTTTAATGATAGTCTTGACGTCGTTGGTCAACAGCTGGTGGACTTGGCTAACGATCAAGGTGGGCGTGACAATATATCGATTATGCTTGCGCAGGTTAAGGAAGCCTTCCCGGCAAAAAAAGGCCTGCTAGCAAAAATTATCGGCTTATTTCGTTCCTAGGCAGTGAGCTAGGGATGCAAAGAATCAAGAGCGAGAAATCATGGCAAGGTTAATTCTAAGTCTGGACAATCAAGTCTTGGCTGAATACAACATGACCAAAGAGCGCTACACCGTTGGTCGTCTTCCGGATAACGATGTTCGAATCGATAATCCGGCTGTCAGTGGACATCATTCACTGATCATCAATATTCTTAATGATTCCTTTCTCGAGGACTTGAACAGCACCAATGGCACTTACGTCAATGGCAAGTTGATCAAGAAGCACGCTCTGCAGCATGGGGATGTGATTACGATTGGGCATCATCAACTGCGCTTCTCGGACCAGCAAACCAACGAAACCGAGCAAGACGAATTTGAGAAAACCATGGTCATACCGGCCGGTCAGCAGAATGCTGATCAGTTAGCGAAGGCCGAAGCCGCGGCTGAAAAAGCGGCGGCAAAAGCAATTGAAGAATCCGAAGATCGAAACCGATCCGAAGATCGACCAGACGTTGGCGCCAGCGTGAAGCTGGACCCGGAAGAAGCGGCCGCACTCGAAGAAGAACCCAAAGCACCGTCTGTCGCCGAACCAGTTTCTCACACTGAAACATCACACGGTATCGATCCAGGCAATGCGCCCAGCGCATTACCACTGGCGAAACTACAGGTCCTTAGTGGTGCCTTTGCTGGACGCGAGCTCGAATTGACCAAGGCGCTCACAACGCTGGGTCGACCCGGTGTACAAGTCGCTGCGATTACTCGACGTGCGGAAGGCTATTACATTGTGCATGTTGAGTCGGGCAAAGAGGGTGACTTCCCTCTCGTCAATGGTACCCCGACAGGGGCACAAGCGCGCAAGCTGCAGGACAATGATGTCGTGCAACTGGCCGGCGTCAAAATGGGGTTCTTCCTTTCCTGACAGCGCACCGCGGCACTGACTGACCCTTAATACTTCAGGGTCTTATTGATACCCTTCGTCGGGGAAATCACCGTAGGTGTCGGGCACCCAGTTTTCGAACTTGGTGTATCGGCCAACGAAAGTCAGCGGGAAATCACCAATGGGTCCATTTCGTTGTTTGGCTATCGCGATGTCCGCGATGCCTTTACGCGGTGTATCCTGGTTATAGACTTCTTCGCGATAGATAAAGAGGATCAGATCGGCATCCTGCTCGATCGCGCCTGACTCTCGCAAATCAGACATCACCGGTCGTTTATCAGTGCGTTGTTCAACACCTCGATTAAGCTGCGACAGTGCAATCACGGGACATTCGAGCTCTTTCGCAAGCGCCTTCAGGCCGCGAGAAATTTCGGCAATTTCCGTTGCGCGATTTTCCTTGTTACCCGGTACCTGCATCAGCTGCAAGTAATCAACAACGATAAGGCCGAGCCCGTGCTCACGCTGAAGTCGTCTTGCGCGTGCCCGAATTTCACCCGGAGATAATCCGGGCGTATCATCAATGAATATTGGCGCTTCTGACATCAACTGAACGGCCGTATTGATTCGCGACCAGTCTTCGTCCGGGAAATTACCGGTGCGAAGATGCGTTTGATCGACGCGCCCCAATGACGAAATCATGCGAAATGCCAACTGTTGTGCGGGCATTTCCATCGAAAAGATCGCTGTGGGTACTTTGGATCCTATCGCCGCGTTTTCCGCGATATTAACGGCCAGCGTCGTTTTGCCCATCGACGGACGTCCGGCAATGATGACAAGATCGCCGGGCTGTAAGCCAGCTGTTAGTTTATCGAATTCATTGTAGCCCGTCGAAATACCGGTAATGTCGCCGTCCGATTGATGCAACGTATCGATACGGTCGACGGCGGCCGGAAGAATATCTTTGAGCGATTTGAAGCCCTTCTTGCCGCGAGTTCCTTTGTCGGCAATCTCGAAGACCATCTTTTCGGCCTCTTCGAGTATCTCGGCAGCACTGCGACCGTCATTGGTAAACGCGCTACCTGCAATCTCGTTGCCGGCGCTGATCAACGCGCGCAAAGTGGCGCGCTCTCTCAGGATGTTGGCGTAAGCTCTGGCGTTTGCTGCTCCGGCCGTTTCATTCGCCAGAGTTGCCAGGTATTCAAGGCCGCCCGAATTTTCGAGTTCGCCGTGACTGTCCAAATGCTCGGACACAGTAACGACATCACAGGGATTGCCACTTTCAATCAATCTGGCAATCGCAGAAAAGATCAGGCGGTGATCTTTGCGATAGAAATCTTCGCTCGTAATGACGTCGGCGACTTTGTCCCAGGCCAGGGCATCGAGCATCAGCCCGCCAATAAGGGATTGCTCCGCTTCCAGGGAGTTCGGCGGTATTTTGAGGCGCTGTTCAGCCCCTCCAAGCATTCCATCGTCCACCGCTCGGACCATCCCAAAAATTCCTCTGCCAGTATTTACTCTGGCTTAAAGGTAACACAACCGGCCCGCGATGGGCCGGACCGCTATGCTTCAGCAGCAACAACCCGAACGGTTACTTCTGCGTTCACTTCGCTGTGCAAATGGACGCCAATCTGGTACTCGCCGAGTTCATGAATCGGGCCATCCGGCATACGAATCTCACTGCGCTCAACTTCGACCTGCACGGCCGCAAGAGCCTCCGCGATATCGATCGGACCGACCGAGCCAAACAGTTTGTCTTCACTTCCCGCGTTCGCCGGAATAACGAGCTCAAGGCCCGCGATCGCCTTGGCGCGCGCTTGTGCCTTCGAAAGCTCTCCGGCAGCCGCTTTCTCAAGATCCGCACGGCGTGCCTCGATATTTTTCATATTCCCTTCAGTCGCGAGTGCCGCTTTGCCCTGCGGAAGCAGAAAGTTGCGACCAAATCCAGGTTTAACACTGACCAGATCACCGATACCGCCCAGATTTTCCATGTTTTCCAATAAAATAACGTTCATGTTTTCGAACCCTTACGTTTTTCAAAACGACGCCGGAATCCTAACCATGCGTCCGTATATCCAACCAGTGCCAATACAAACACCAGCAAAACCTGCAGAAACGGCATTAAAGCATATACCGCAACGACCGCAACAACCGGCAATATTCCTTCGCCGCGCAACCAGTGCACGATTGCCAGTCCCTGCATCATGAACATCACGAATAAAACAAACGCAACGTTCTGCAACCAGGACGCGTCGGTTGCGAACGCCAGCAATGAAACGATCGCCAGCGTGAACGCAATAACACGCCCAAAATCAAAATCCCGAAACCGACCATAATTTTCGGTTTCGACGGGCAAACGCTTGTAGAGCGAATACCCAAAAATCAACGCGGTCGAATACAACGTCCAGAAAACCAGCACCGCCGAAATCGTCATGACTTCGGCGTTCAGCAGCGATGTATCCAACTGCAAACCACTTTCCTTGACTATCACTTCCATCGCGTCCAGATACGGCTGCCAAAATGCTGCCGGATCGGGAACAACGATCTGAAATAACAGTAACGCTGCAACCGCAACGATGACTGACACCTGAATGACCAATGTCAGCGATCGCAATGTCACCAGCACTAATGCCAGCAACACGACAGGTACCCAGGTTCCTGCCATCAATCCAAATATCGATTCGATCGAGCCTCCCAAATAAAGCAGAGGCAGGGCTGCGAGTGCTGCAGCCCCAAGCGAACCGATTACCGCAAGCCTCATCCCACGTGCCAAAACCAGTAGCACCATCACGGCACCACTGGTTATTTGTGGTGCTGGCAAAAGCAGAAGAACTGCCAGTGCCAAAATGGCGTTATGTTGGCGTGCGAGCAACCACTGGGCCAGCGCTTGCACGAGACTCGCTCCGACTGCGTTTAGTGGCGGTCGGTGTACGGCAACAGCGCGAGAAAACGTGCTCGCTTCACTGCCGATGCCAGCTGACGCTGGTAGTGTGCTTTCGTGCCCGTAATACGGCTCGGAACGATCTTGCCCGTTTCAGTAACATAAGCCTTCAGCAGGGCGAGATCTTTGTAATCGATCTCGGTGATCTTTTCGGCGGTGAAACGGCAATACTTCCGTCTACGTGAATAACGACTCATAGTAATTCTCCTTACGCGCTCTTGGCTTCGGCATCGGCATCGGCTTCAGGAGCCGCATCTGCGCTGTCACTGTCATCAGCAGCTTCTTCAGCTGCGGCTTCAACGGGTGCTTCAACGGGTGCTTCTTCAGCCGCTGGCTCGTCTGCTGGAGCGTCGCTTGATTCAGCCGCCGCTTCATCGGCGCCCTCTTCTGCCTTCTCTGCTTCTGCCTTCTCTGCTTCTAACTTCTCTTTCTCAGCCGCCTCAGTACGCATGGCAGCCTCCGCAACAGCCTTCGCTTCGCGGCGCTGTTGAGCTTCTTTCTCTTTAGCCTTCTCTTCAGCTACGGCGACCGCCATTGGCGATGCCTCCATGACAGCGTCGTCACGAGACATAACGAGGTGACGCAGAACCGCGTCGTTGAATTTGAATGCAGTCTTGATTTCTTCGATCACGGCAAATTCACACTCAACATTCAGAAGAGCGTAATGGGCTTTATGGATCTTGTTGATCGGGTGCGACAACTGGCGACGGCCCCAATCTTCTGAACGGTGAACGCTGCCACCTGATTCGGTCACCATGCCCTGGTACTTTTCTACCATGGCAGGAACCTGCTCGCTCTGGTCCGGATGGACCAGAAACACGATTTCGTAGTGTCTCATTGTCTTCTCTTTCGGATTAAAGCTGCCCGGCATATCCGGTGCAGCAAGAGGTTAATTCCGCCCTTATGAGCGGGAGGCGCATCCTACCTAAGGCTTAGGCCGGGCGCAAGGCCCTTTGACGCACGATTTCATAGAGGCAAATCCCAGTCGCGACGGACACATTGAGGCTGGAAACGACACCTTCCATGGGCAGGCTCACAAGCGTGTCACAGTGGCCGGCGATACTTTTGCTGAGGCCAGTGTGCTCGCGCCCCATTACGAGGGCGATGGAACCGTCCAGATCGGCCTCGTAGAGACCGGAATCGGCCTTGTCGCTGGTACCGATCGCCCGAACACCGTAGTCGGCAAGCCAGCCCAGTACCCTGTTCAGGTTACCGACCGTTGCCAGCGGCAGTTGTTCGGCCGCGCCAGCGGCGACCTTGCTAACTGCAGGACTGAGGCCCGCGGCGGCGTGGCGGGGAACGATAACGGCGTCGACGCCTGCCGCATCGGCCGTACGCAGACAGGCACCCAGATTATGAGGATCCTGCACACCATCAAGCACCAGGAGCAGTACAGGCTTGACGTCAACCGCCGTGAGGCGCGCCTCGATCATGCTTCGGAGTCCAGCCTCATCCAGCGCTGTGCTGCGCTGAACCTCGGCTATAACGCCCTGATGCCGTGCCTCGCCACTCATTTGCGCCAGTCGCGCCCGATTTGCGGGCTGGATCTCGATCCCATGCTCCTGGGCCGCTTTGATTATCGCCTCGACCCTGGGATTCACGCTCTGATACTCCGCGTAGATGCGGCGAACCTCCGACGGGTCCGTCGCCAGCACTTGCTCAACGGCACGCAGGCCGGCGATGTAGCGCGATTTGCTCATTTTCGCCTTTTTCTCGAGTCAGGCCTCGAGCCGGATGCCCGCTTTTTCGACGGTTTGCGCGGTTGTTTTTCGTCACCATCGGCGACCACGGGCCTGAAATCGATCTTGCGCGTTTCCATATCAACACGTTGCACTCGAATCCGCATCTCAGCGCCGAGGCTATACGAGTGTCCACTGCGCTCGCCAACTAATCTCTGCGAACCCGCGTCGTATTTGTAGTAGTCGTTGGCAAGACTCGTCACATGCACGAGACCGTCAGTCATCAATTCTGTGATCTGGACGAAAAGACCGAAGTTCGTGACGCCCGTAATGACCCCATCGAATTCCTCTCCAAGATGCCCTTCCATGTACTGGCACTTGAGCCAGGCCTCGACATCGCGCGTCGCCTCCTCCGCTCGTTTCTCGTGGGCAGACGTAATGGCACCGAGCCGTTCCATCTCCTTCGGTCCGTAGTCATATTTGCCGGGTTTACCGCCACGAACGATATGCCGAATTGCACGGTGCACGAGCAGATCGGGATATCGGCGAATCGGCGACGTGAAATGTGCATAGGACTCCAACGCCAAACCAAAGTGTCCGACATTCGCCGGGGAGTACGCGGCATGGGTCAGGGATCGCAACATCGCCATCGTTATTGCCGCGCTGTCGGGCCGGTCCTTAACCTGTTCAATCAATTGAGTGAAATGTCGCGGTTCAACATGATCGGGATGCGGCACTTTTAATCCGAGCGAGACGAGATACAAACGCAGATCATTGAAGCGGTCGGTATCAGGTTTTGGGTGCACACGATAAAGCCCGGGGATTTTGTGCTGCTTAAGAAACTTCGCTGCCTCGACATTGGCGGCGATCATGCATTCCTCAATAAGGCGATGCGCATCATTGCGAGGCACAACCTCTATGCGGTCGATTTCACCATCATCATTGAGCTTGAACTTGGTTTGCGGAAGATCGATCTCGATAGCGCCACGTCGACTGCGTTGCTTGGCAAATGCCGTGTACAGGTCGTGCAAGTCTCTAACAGATCCCTGCAACTCCTTCGGTACGGAACTCTCCGATTCACCGCTCAGGAAATCACCCACCTGGCTGTAAGTCAGGCGTGCCTTCGATTTCATGACGCCTTCGAAGAAAGTCGCCTTCGTGACCTTGCCTGCCGAACTGACGCGCATATCGCAAACCATGCAAAGCCGATCAACTTTCGGGTTGAGCGAACAAAGTCCGTTCGACAGTACTTCAGGAAGCATCGGCACGACGCGGTCCGGAAAGTACACAGAAGTCCCTCGCACGATGGCCTCTTTGTCCAGTGCGGACCCAACACTGACGTAATGCGCGACGTCGGCAATCGCTACGAGCAGTCGCCAACCATCTTTCGACTTTTTGCAATAAACGGCGTCATCAAAATCACGCGCGTCCGCACCGTCGATCGTAATCAGATCAACGTCGCGCAACTCAGTGCGGCCTTGCTTAGCGGAATCCGGTACGTCGGTGCCGAAGTCCTGCACTTCTTCGCTAACGCTCTCCGGCCACTTGAACGGAATACCGTGTGAGTGAATAGCGATCTCCGTCGCAATCCCTTTTTCGCCCGGAACACCGATAATCGTCGTGATGCGACCCGTCGCTTGCTCGACATGCGTCGGGAAGTCCAGAATTTCGGCGACAACCATGTCACCGTGTTTGGCGTTCGCCACCTCATCTTTTGGAATCAGGATGCGATGCGACAATTTCGCGTTGTCGGGAATCACGATTCCAATACCACGTTCTTTTATGAACTGGCCTGCAACTTCATGTGTGCCGCGTTCCAATACATCAACGAGTTCGCCCTGCGAACGGCCTCGGTGATCATCGCCCACGATACGTATCGCTACGCGGTCACCGTCAAACAGCGAGCGCATCTCCCGGGCAGAAAGAAAGATATCGTCCGGCTCGCCGTCATCACGAACAACGAAACCGAAACCATCGCGATGACCGCTGACTTTTCCGGTGACCAGGTCCAGTTTCGCCGTGAGGCAATATTCGCCACGGCGATTCTCGAGGATCTGTCCGGCTCGAACCATAACCTGCAGGCGTTCGATCAGGAGCGATCGCATGCGCTGCCCCTTCAGCTCGTAGGCCTCCATGATCGGTTCTGCCTTTAGCGGTTTGCCAACGTCAGTCAGCATATCGAGCAGGTCGTTACGGCTCGGAATCGGATGCTCGTAGGACTTCGTTTTCGACTTCTTCTTGGTGTTTTTCTTGGTTTTACTGGGCTTCTGTGCCAAGTGATGAAACTCCGGTGTAAATGGGTGTAAATTGATAATTGACAGGCTACGGCTGCTTTGAGTACAGTGCGCCACCCGTTGAACTGCGAATGATTGTACGCGGTTCTGCACCTGCCGAGGTGGCGGAATTGGTAGACGCGCTAGCTTCAGGTGCTAGTGGCCTTATGGTCGTGGAGGTTCAAGTCCTCTTCTCGGCACCAGACAACTCAAAGCCCCCTTCATGGGGGCTTTGTTGTATGTGGCGAATGTACTGGCCGCGACAATAAGGGTTTTCCAGAAGAACGATCGTGCTTGTGAAGCACGATAATCAGCACGGCACATCATCCAAGCCTGAACCAAGGGAACAAATCGCGTGAGCTTGACCGAGAGACTTCTGAACACGTATTTGCGCCGCAGCTTTGACCAACAGATGTCTCTGGAGCTTGGCAGACCGGCGGTATTGCCGGACGCGACTGAGTCACAGCCAGCCGTTCTATATGTACATATTCCATTTTGCGAATCGCTGTGCCCGTTTTGTTCCTTTCATCGGGTGAAACTGCAAAAGGCCAAAGCGCACGTTTACTTCAGGGCCTTGTGGCAGGAGCTGCGCGTCATTGCAGACAAGGGCTACCAGCCGAAAATTGTCTACGTTGGCGGCGGAACGCCGACGATAATGCCCGATGAACTCGCGCAGACACTGGAGTTGATCCGTTCACTTTTCCCCATTGAGCAAATTTCGGTCGAAACGAACCCTAATCACCTGCGCGACGACATATTGCAGACCCTGACCGAGGCCGGAGTCGACCGCCTCTCCGTTGGCATACAGACATTTGACAACGCCCTGCTAAAACAGATGGACCGCTATGCGCCGTATGGCAGTGGCGAACAAAACCGTGAGCGCCTGGCTTTCGCCGCCGACCGGATTGGCACATTAAACGTCGATATGATTTTCAACTTGCCCGGGCAAAGTGAACAATCGCTGCAAAACGACCTCGATATTCTCATCGACGAACTGCAGGTCAGTCAGGCATCTATCTATCCGCTAATGACTTCCAGACGCACTGGCAAGGCCATGCAGAGCACCATGGGAGACTACTCTCTGCAAAATGAGCGAACGTACTATGATCGGCTTCGCCAGCGCATGGCAAAGGACTACCTGTTGTCATCCATCTGGTGTTTCTCGCGCACAAGAGGACTGACCGACGAGTACATTATCGCCGATACAAGTTACATTGGCGCCGGCAGCGGCGCATTCAGCTATCTCAATGGCACGATGTCCGCCAACACCTTCGCGATCGGTCGCTACGGTCGCATGATCCAAAAGACCGGCGCCGCGATTACGGCGCAACGTCGCCTTACAGAATTCCAACAGGCCCGATACGACATCGTCATGACCTTGTTTGGTCTGTCCCTGAAAAAGGAAGAACATCGAGAGAAATACCACGGACGCTTTTTCAGTTTGCTGCGCAAGGAACTGCTGGCACTGAGGCTTCTTGGCGCCACTGCCGACGACGGCGAGCACATTCACCTCACTCGCAATGGGCAGTATTTATGGGTCATTATGATGCGAGAATTCTTCACTGGCGTGAACAACTTCCGCGATCAGATGCGCGATCATGTACGCGCCGAGCGATTGCTCCACAAATAGCCGACAGGCGCCTCAAAATTCACACAAATCGAAGGCCTCCTTTCAATGGGCCTTTTTTGTTGAAATAGCCGCACGCTCTAACGCTCCAGCTTCTGCAGTAACTCTTCGTACCGCGGATGTCCTCTCAGGTTCTTGAGGTCCTCGTCATTTCTCATCCAGGCCAGGCTGACCGTACCATTCTCAACGGCCTGTTCGAGGTAGTTCAGCGCCGTGTCAATCTTTCCCAAAATCGCGTAATTGCAGGCTACGTTGTACAAGACGACTGAATCGTTCGGGTCGATTTCCAGCGCTCGCTTTAACCACTGTTCTGCGACTGCGGGCTCACCCACAAGAATCAAGGAACCAGCACCAAGATGCAGCGCGCGTGCATCGTCAGGATTCAACTCGAGATGTTTCTCAACCGCGACGATGCCCATCTTCGCTTCCGCCATTGCCTCGTCCATTCGGCCCAAACCACGAAGAATCTGAACACGTAAGAGTCTGGACTGATAGTCAGCCGGATTGGCTTCGGCCGCCTTCGCGAATAGCTCGGCTGCTTCCTGAACATTTCCCTGATGAAAGCGTGTCCGACCGTAATAGTAATAGGCTTCAAACAAGCTCGAATCCAGGTCCAGGGCCTTTTCAAACTCCGCCTCTGCTTGCTCAAACTCCTCGCTGATAAGGTAAGCCAGCCCACGGGAGGCATGAGCTTCCGCCAGGTCGGGACCCAGCTCTAACGCCCTCTCGCTCGCTCTGCTCGCTTCGCCGCAGTAGCTGTCATCGGGTTCGACATACATCATCAAGAATGAATAGCAGTCTGCATAACCTGCCCACGCCAGCGCGAAATCCGGATCGATGTCGATCGCCTGACGAAACATCTGCCGTGCGAAATCGATATCCTTCTTGCGAAAACGATTAAAGAACTGTCGACCACGAAGGTAATATTCATACGCCTTCACGTCTCGGCTGGACGTTGTTTTTATTGTCGTCAGCGTATCCAGAAGTGACGCCGCGATGCTAGACGCAATTTCATCCTGAATAGCGAATATGTCCTCCAACTCCTGATCGAAGCTCTTTGACCACAGGTGATAACCATCCGTGACATTGATGAGCTGCGCCGTGACTCTAAGTTGGTTTCCTGATTTACGAACGCTGCCCTCCAGGATCGCCTTAACCCCAAGCTCTCTGCCGATCTCACGTATGTCGCCTTGACCATCCTTAAATTGGAACGATGACGTACGAGACGCTACGTGCAAGCGTTCAATTTTCGTCAAAGCATTTAAAATTTCTTCCGCCACGCCCTCGCAAAAATAACCCTGATCTTTGTCGGGACTCATATCGGCGAAAGGGAGCACGGCAATTGACGGCGTATCGTCATTATCGACCATCGGCCTATCCGAATCTCGGCGCAGCCCGGTAGCCGTAACGTCAAACACCCATGACAGGACCAACGCCACTGGAAATCCAAGAATGACGACGATAACCAGGCCAGTCATCGCCCAGTCTGGGAAGCCAAGAGGTTCGAACGTAACCTCACCAATTTGTAACAATATCCAGGCAGCGACCGCGTAAGCGGCGATTACCGGATAGACCTTTCGGCGTTTGAGTTCCCTCAGTAATTTGGTGAGAGGTAATAGTGGGCGCAATTTCATAACACCAATCTCTGTTCCTAGCTTCGGGCACGGGACCGCAGTTTGCGTCTCGTGTGCTTGTCGGGTCGGCCGTCCGATTTCGGCATCAGCATTCGATCTTGTTTCAACAAGGCCACTTGCTCCTTTCGCTTGCGAACGACCTCATCACTTTCCACATAACAGTCGCGTGCCTCGGCAGCCGGGCCTCGTCGCGAAGGAATATCGACGACTGTCATCGAGTATGGCAATCGTTCTTTGACCAAATCGACCTGGTCGCCGGGCTTTACTTTGGACCCTGGCGTTGCACGTTCGCCATTGAGTTTTACGTGTCCGCCAGTGACAGCCGCTGTCGATAGAACGCGCGTCTTGAAAAAGCGGCTATAGAAAAGCCAGCGATCAATCCGTAGCGATTCGTTCATCACGCTGCGTCGAAATTTGAGTTTGCACGGCGTCGAAGAGCTCTTCGCGAAGACCGGCAAGCTTGAACAACTCGACTACCGTGAAGAATGGCGCAGCGAGGTTCGCCTGAATGGGATGTTTAATGAGCACCGGCATCGACTTTTCTACGGCGTGTCCTATGAACTGGGCAGCATAGCCACCGAAAAAGCACACGGCAGCAATATACCAGCCTGTATTGCCCGGGTATCCCCCCAATTTAGCCGCAAGAATCGTCAGAAAATAAGCCCCTGCTGCGAACACTAATGCGAAAATCACATCCAGGGTCAGGTAAAAAAGAACGAATCCAGCCATAACAACGTGTGCCAGATAGAAGTGAAAGTCATTGATTTCAAATCCGACCCACGTCAACGGAATCAATACACCGAGCATGATCGTCGGGATACCGATCATGTGCACGAAGATATTAAACGGATGTTGATGCGAAGCCGCATAGCCAGTCAGCATCGCCATTAGTTTCCCTTCGGTATTCATTCACCACCCTCCAGTTCGAGGCCAACAATTTAACATGAATCGGTATACTCAAGCTGCAGGCCCCCACCAGGAGAACCGATATGGCTCTATTAATCGCTGGCGTCGTTCTTTGGACCCTCGCTCATCTTTTTCCCGCCGTTGCGCCCGGCGTCCGGACGAATCTGGCCGGCAAGTTCGGCGAAGGACCGTACAAAGGACTCTTCGCCATCGATATTGTTATCGCCTTGGGCTTGATCATCTATGGCTGGAAGACGGCAATACCGACAACGCTCTACGCGCCACCTGTTGTCAGCGACAAAATACCCCTCGCCTTCCTGATTCTGGCAATCATTCTCTTTGTCGCATCCAGCCTGCCGAACAATCTGAAACGCTTCGTTCGGCATCCTCAAATGGCTGCCGTACTCTGCTGGGGAATCGGTCACCTGTTGACTAACGGCGACAGCCGCTCCGTCGTCTTATTCGGCGGCTTCACCGTTTGGGCAGCTTTGGAAGTGTTCTTTATCAACAAACGCAACGGCGAGTGGCAACGACCCTCGGCTGTTCCGCTTATGAAAGACATCATTACGGGGATCATTGCCGCAGCGGTCTTCGCCGCGATCGTCTATTTTCATACGGCGCTCTTCGGCGTTGCGGCGATATCGGCTTAGACAAAGCCATCATCAGGAGATCATCACAAAACATCCAGAAACAGTCATTTGGTAATCAGTTACTTACGGGTGCACTTGATTAGATTAGATTCCGAGGCCGCTACACACAGCGGCCGCCGAGAAACGGAGTCAAATCATGAGGATCGCCAACACCCATCTCGCCGTTATTACTCTGATCCTCGCATGCACTGTTGGCTGTGCCGCGACGCCCGACTACGCCCAGGGCGGGATGAAGGACTCCCAAACAATCGCTCCCGTCTTTGACCCGAGCTTCAAAGCACAGCGGCTGGCGACGAAAGGCGTCCATTTCAGCTGGGTGATGACACGTTCCATCTATGAAAATCCCGTGAACCGGCCGGTGTCGCACATGAGCTCATTGGCGTCTTTCACCCTGAAATCGACGGGCGGCATGCTGCGTCGAGTCGTTATCGGTACGGCGCAACTACCGGCTCTTACGGGTGATATTCCCGCGGTGTCCGGTGCCGAAGCGATGGATCTGCAGGCTTTCGAAAAACAACTCGACCGAATAACCGGCACCCGCACGAACACGGGCAGGATAGAGTTTCTGGTTGATGGCGATGAGTATTTTTGTCGTCTGACGAGCGCGATTGAGAACGCAGAAGAGAGTGTCGACATCCGTACCTACATTTTCGACAATGACGACTACGCTATCGAGGTTGCGGACAAACTAAAGAAACGATCTGACGACGTTCGAGTTCGAGTCATGTTTGACGGGCTCGGCAATATGATCGCGACTCACACAGATTCCGACAACATGCCGCTCGAACACAGGGTTCCGCTATCAATTAGCGCGTATCTGGAGACAAACTCGGACGTAAAGGTTCGAAGTACGACTAACCCCTGGCTTACGAGTGACCACACCAAGACGACAATCATCGACAAGAAGGTCGCCTACGTGGGTGGCATGAACATTGGCCGTGAGTACCGATACAACTGGCACGATCTGATGATGGAAGTGACCGGCCCCGTCGTGAACACTCTGCAATACGAATCCGACAAAGCATGGGCGCGAGCCGGTATTCTTGGCGACCTCGCCAATTTCTTCGCTTTCGCCAAAGGCAAGAAGAAAACCGCCGACGAAGACGGCTATCCGCTGCGCGTATTGCAGACACGCAACTTCGATTCGGACATCCATAAAGCGCAAATCGCCGCGATTCAGAGTGCGCAAAACCACATCCTTATTGAAAACGCGTATTTTTCTGATGACCGCACGGTCTACGAACTCGCTAAAGCCCGACGCCGAGGCGTCGACGTTCGAGTAATTATCCCGTCACGCGGTAATCACGGGGCACTCAATTCCAGCAATATGTTCACCATAAACACGCTACTGAAACACGGTATCCGCGTTTACCAATACCCCGGTATGAGCCACGTAAAAGCTGCAATTTACGACGGTTGGGCGAGCGTCGGCTCGGCCAACTTCGACAAGTTAAGTCTCAAGGTGAACAAGGAACTGAACCTGGCGACTTCCGACCCGACCACTGTTCGTGCGTTGATGCGTCAGGTGTTCATTCCCGACCTGATGATGTCAAAGGAAGTACGCCGACCCATTGACGTCACCCTCACGGCAAAAATCGCGGAGATTGCGGTAGACGAATTGCTATAAATGTGACAAAAATAACACCTAGGGTCTGGTTTCGCTGGAAGGGGCGGGAATGAGTGAGTTACTACTTGGAGCGCTTCTGGTGCTCACGATCGTTTGGTTGGTAGTCCGCGTCCGCCGTAATAAGGTGGCGGAGAAGGCGGAATCCATGCCGAAATTCAGCCACACAGGCAAGTATCATTCTGTCGCCATCAAGTATGCGGAAAACGCCTGTGATGCGGCGAAGGCCATGACAGGCAGACGCTTTCTCGCCACTGCCGCGCCACCCCTGCCATTGCCGGAATGCAACTATCCAAATTGCAGCTGCACGTTCGCGCATTATGACGATCGACGAACCGGGAAAGAGCGCCGGAGTCCGTTCGCGGCGGGCTCTGCAACCGGTGCCACGGGTAAACACGGGCTTGAAAGACGAGAACGTAACGATCGGAGGAAAGACTCCGATCGTCACGACAGGTAAAACGTTACTCGCCGGCTAGTAGCCCATGTCCGCAACCACGACCTGAAACTGCTGAAGCTCAACCTCTGCTCGAGCACGATAATCGATAAGTTCCTTGATTTCGTTTTCCAGCTGACCGGATCGCTCAGACATTTCCTTAAGATCTACAAGTATCAGAATGCGTTCTTCTTTCGTGGTGTCATCCAATATCAGCGCCAATCCTGCTGCAGTTACGTCCTTATCGATTTTGTCGAGTTCGCGTTCTTTCGAGTAAATTCCCGAATTCGCGTGACTCACATTCGAGCGTAATGTGTGGAGATGGTATCCCGCGTTGTACCCGTCGAGGAAATCCTCTTCGAGGTCGACACGACATACGCCGTTGTATTGGCCGCCATTTGACCCGACGCTAAATCCGCGGCTCGGTTGGCAAAACCGAATCAGACCCTGATCGCGACCTGATTGATAGGCCGCAAAATCCGGCGTGACACCGTGTTTAGCACAAGCCTTACGATGCTTGGCCAGGTGACCATCCGCATATCCGCGTGAACCATCTTCGTAGCCGATGGCCGACCAGTCACTGGTCATGCACTCGTCACTACTCATGGTTGCACAGCCGTTCAACCCGACGAAAGCCAGGGACAGCCAGACAAAATTCAACTTGTTACTCATTACGCACTCCGTCTAAGCACTATTCGACAATAATGCTCCCATAGATACACCGCAGTGGCTGAACGGGAGCTTAAAAAAGCGAGATACGCACGGCTTCGCCCTGTCTCAATGTGATCTGTGTCACATCGCAACGTCGATCACGGGGCTACGCTCAGAGGGAGACACAGACATTCGGATTCGGCAAATGGAACTTGAAGCAATCAGCGGTGCGGCGACGGTCGCGTTGACGAGCACTATCGTCTTTCTGTTTATCGCGAAAACCTGGAATGCCGTCACTCGAACTATCAGCTCAACACCCAGTTTTTCCGACCGAATCATGCACGAAGCAGCGCAACGCTTCCGTGACGAGCTTGATCGCCTCACCTGCTCACAATCAACTTATCTCAGTGGCGCATTGGTATTCGTCATGCTGTTTATTGCGGCGTATACCTTGCAGGCAAAGATGCTGTTCTCCGGCTATCCATCCTGGCAGCTATACCTCCAGCTGGGCTTCCTGGTGTTGGTGTCTGGTTTTGCTGCCTACTGCCTTGTGAAAACGGCGCTGGCGCGTCACCGGATAAAGTTCGTTCGCGATGCGAATGTCGCGGTCGGTCATCAACTACAGCAAATGTCCGTAGAAGGGACACGGGTTTTTCATGACGTGGAAACCAGCGCTGGCATCGTCGATCACGTCATTGTCTCGCAAAAAGGTCTGTACGCCATCAACGTGGTAGCTCGACGATTGGGCAAACGCGCGCATACGCGAATCCAGGAGAACACGATCGAGTTTTCCAATAGCAAGTCAACTCAATCGATCGTCGAAATCGTCGCCAAGACCGCACGATTGCAGAAAGAGTTTCGCGAGCTACTTGGCCACAAAATTCGAGTGCGCTCGGTTATCGCCGTACCCGGTTGGGACATCGGTGAACAGTCCAATGAGGGTCACCTGCTCGTCAACGAACGAACCATCGCTATGCTCACCGGCTGGAAAGACAGCAGCGACTACCTCCTGAACGAGGACGTGACCACGCTGCAACAGGAACTGATGCAGCGTTGCGCCAGGGGATAAGGACGAGCGACTAGGCAGCTATGCTTTGCGCAGCCTTCTCCAACTGCTGCCTCGCTTCATCAAACTGACCTGCTGCCCTCTTCAGGTAAGCCTCAGCCTCTCCGTCATAACCATCTGCTGACGCCGACCAGACCCGATTAATGTAACGCTCGCCCGCCGCAAAATTGCTCATGATGTCGGCATAGGTTTGTAAGCCAAACAAATGAACCATGCTCTCTCGAGCATCGGCAAATCGACGCAGGTCTTCGCGGAGCTTCAGGTCGATCCGATCCCGTAAAACGGCCCCTTGCGTAAGTTCGCCCGAATTCAGGTCATCAAGATCTGCCACGATATTCGATATTGATTCTCGCAATTCCACACGATTCAATTCGAGCACTTCTTCGGAGCGTGCCAAGGCACCAATCTGCATCTTGTAAATCACCAGGCCCGTGATCGCGGTGGCCGCCATGGCGATGAATATCGTCCAGTTAACGTTCTGAACATCGAGTGACGCCGCAAAAGCTCCGCCCAGAAACCCGAGCGCAACCATAAAGTATCCAAGATTTTTCATAATCGATCTCCCCGCTACGACGTCATGACGATAAAGGCGGCATTACCGACGCCTACAAGCGCCTCACCCACAATCAGGCCGGCGGCAATTGGAATGCCCACCTCCTCACTCCAGGATTTACCCTTCGTACGATCAGTGATCTCGCGGGCCAGCGTTCCCAGCGAGTAAGTCAGCACGATATTGAATGGCAAGTAGAAACCCAAGCCGACCGTGATTCCTAATCCACCCATCAGGGCTGAAAGTACTCCGCCAAGAATCGCACCCGCTGCGTATTTTTGCGTGGGCACATCGCCGCCCATGATGCCGTCGATGGTGCTGGCCAGAGCTTGAGCCTGCGGCGCGGGTAATTTCTCGCTACCGAGACCATAGCCTTCTGCGTTGTGCAGAACGAAAATCACACCGATCACTACGATTGGACCCAACCACGCTCCCGCAAACTGTCCCATCTGCTGCATACGCGGCGTTGCGCCAACCAGATAGCCGGTCTTCAAATCGAGCATCAGATCCGTCGCCTGCGACATCGCAACGCAAGTCGCCGCGCCCACCATAATCGATGCAATAATTGAGCTCTCGCGATCCATGCCGGTGCCGTAGCTCACGATGATCAACAACGTGATACCCACCAGCGTCATACCTGATAGCGGCGACCAGTTCGTTCGTCCAATCGCTTCCGACAAGATAATGCCAGACATCCAGATCCAGATAGTCCCGACATCCCACGAAGGAGGCCTACCGATTCAACCGAAGTCACCGCCATGTAGGTGAGCAAAATTACCGCGCCGCCGATCGCGAAATACAGCAGCTTGATCGGCATTTCGTCACTCGAAACAGACGACTCAACCTTTGATGCCTTTTGCATGGATCGAACAGCACTTGATATCAACGGAAATGCGAGGATCACGCCCATGATCGCGCCACCGATCAACATGCCGATACCCATTGGGCGATACAACAGAATTCGAAGCGGTCCGGGCGTGTTGATTACGTCGCCATTGGTATCCGACGGGAACAGGTCCAGCCCCGCCAATAAGGGCGACAGAAACCAGTAGGCGACAAAACCACCGATAATGAATGCAACGCCGCCCCGCCCTGCGATAAAGCCAACACCGATCGTCATCAATGACAAATACCAGATGCCGTTCAAGTACTCGGGCATATTCATTAACGTACCGACATTCCAATTGTCGACGCCCGTATTGATAGTCAACACATGTGCACCGGCACTGATCGCCGCCGCGATCAACAGCATGATCGCTTTTCGCACACCGGCACCCGGCGATTTCAAAATCGTCGCTACGGCAACGCCACCCGGATAGGTGAGTCGCTCATAATCGATCATGTGCTTGCGCAACGGAATGATGAAAGCAATACCGAGATAGGCGCCTGCGATACAACCGAAAGTCAGGATGACGGGATCGAATTTATCACCGAATCCGAGGAGGAAAATCGCGGGCACAGAAAACATCATTCCGGATGCCGCGCCGTTCACACCACTTGCGATGGTCTGAACAATATTGTTCTCGATGATGCTCTTGCGTCGGAGTATGCCTCGCAGGATGCCGAAGCCGAGGATGGCAGCCAGCTCTGAACCCTCGATGGAAAAACCCAGTACCAACGATGCGTAGCCAATAGATCCGGCGAGTATCACGCCGATAAACCAGCCGACGATCAATGAGACCCAGGTCAGTTCAGGATACGGGCGACTAATAGTGGTATCGCTCATGGATAGAATCCCCTTTTCTTGTTTTGCGAGGAGCCTATCACAGCGCTTGCAGGCATGCCGCTAGCTGATCCTTCTCCAGCATTTCGTTGAAGTCATCCGCGAGCGCCTCACATGCGTTGGTGCAGTCTCGCCACGCTTTAATTCGTTCGCTCGGCGTGTAATTGACAAAATCGCTGCGATCCGGGATTTTTCCATTAGGAAGCCGCGACACGAATTCAGCGGATGGGCTTATTAGCACCGTTCGATCAACGTGATCCGGGTGCGGCCGCCGCCAGCCGAGTTTCTTATCAAACCAGCCCGGCACAATTCGATCGTAGAAGTGCGGGTACAGGGTTAGCCGTTCTTCAGCGCTGTGCGGCAGGTCATGGTGGTAATCGATCACTCCACCATCGCGATAAACACCGGCCGTAGCGCCGTTAATATCGCGTACGCCAGTCAGCACCAACGGAATCGAACCCGTCGCGACGATAGCATCCTCAAGATTCTCCGGACTGAGTGCGATCTGCTGCAATGGGAAACCGGTCAGGTCGAAGAAGGGTGGCAAGTCTCTCGAGTCAAAAAACAAAGCGCGCTCGAAGAAGAGTCCCAGTGTCTTGCGACTCAGCACGTTCATGCCCGCTGCCGTCAATAACCCGAATCCGAGCAACCATCGCGACTCTGAGGCCAGAACATGTCGGCTCCGAACGGCCATCACGTGCGTTCGAAACACCCGGTGATTCAGAATCTCTTCAACACCGTCAGCGCCTAAAACAAGATCGATGATCTCGCGGCTCTTTGCCGTGATTTCGGAGACGTCCGGCTTCTCACTAAAACGCTGCTCGATATAGGCGGTTTCGAATCGTTCAATCGCCGCCAGCGGGTCTTTTTGCGCGTAACAAGCGAACCGCCATGAGCCTATCGACGTGCCCAGCAGATGCACTGGCCCTTGGAGTTTGGGCACCAGGTTGCTCAGAATCGCCCTGTCCAGTTGACTTAATACCAGCCATTTGGCGCCACCCGATGCGCCCGCAATCGTCCCGATAGACGATATGTCGAATCCATGGGCTTTGATGGACTTGAGGGCACCGGCGCCCGCCTTGCATGTCAAAGAGACTGATTTCACATTTTTTGGATTTGCAGGGATCGAAGAATGCTATGAACAGCTATTATAGAGGCTTCTTTGCAGCATCGGCGCCTTCAATGAGACCCCATTTCTTTTTCGCCCTGACGGGCGCATTCGCTTTATCGTTCGTTTCGCCACTATTGGCTGACAGCGATGAGCCACCGCTGTTTGTCGCGGCTGCCGGCGAAGACGTCGGCTCGTGCCAATCCGCAGCATCGCCTTGCAGGACTATTGGCTATGCGCTGCAAAAAGTCGGTAAGAACGGTCGAATTCGCGTCGGAGATGGAAGCTACGAACTGACCGATGTGGCCGATGTTGTCTACATGCTGAGCGGCGCGATAGATGCGCGTGGCAGCGCAGACAGCGGCTCAAAGCCGACACTGACAGGTGTTCCACACGCCTTTGCCAGCGCCCTCTCGGCCAAAGGGTTTCGCGTTATCGCCGACAGCAAAGGCTCATACGAGGCTACCGTGCAAACGCAGCAGAGCCTGCAGAGCAATGCCGCCGCGACCGCGTGTGTCGGTGGCCTCGCCGGTTCATTCCCCTGCAACAACGTCGATTTGCTCGCGCACATCGCCGACAGAACCCCGGCGGCTCGAGGCGCGGACATTTGGGGATTCATGGATCTCAACACGCATCGTGAGTATGCGATCGTTGGCTACAGTTCGGGCACCGCTGTTTACGATGTCAGTGATCCGGAAAATCCGCGTGAAATCGGATTCGTCGACGGGCAGTCAACGACCTGGCGCGATATCAAGGTTCATCAGTTTTGGAACTCGACGGACAGCCGCTGGAATGCGTATGCGTACATAACGGCCGACAACGCTTCCGACGGATTGTTTATCATCGATCTCAGCGAACTCCCGCATCGCGTCTCGCGAATCAGCTACGCGAGCGACTTCTCGGAAGCGCATAACGTCTTTCTAACCGACACCGATTTCAGCACCGGTCTTTCGCTAACCGGCGACTCACCCGTATTGATTCTTGCCGGGTCGAACCGGAGTGACGGACGATTCCGCGCCTACTCGCTGGCTAATCCAGCGTCGCCGTCATTCATAGCAGCCCCCACAACGCCGGGTGACCAGCCTGGTGGCAACCGCTTGTATATGCATGATGCCGCATCGATGATCGTCACCGATCCACGCAAAGATACGCAATGCATCAACGCTGGCGGCTCCGACCATTGCGACGTTCTTTTTGACTTCAACGAGTCCAGTGTCGATATCTGGGACATCACTGACCCGGCGGCACCGACCCGACTCAGTCAGCTTCCATACGGCAATTCCGGCTACACACATTCCGGCTGGCCATCAGAGGACGGGCAGTACTTGTTTGTCCAGGACGAACTCGACGAGCGCGATCGCGGCCTCGCAACCACGCTGCGCGTGTATTCGATCGCGAATCTCGCATCTCCGACATTCGAGGGTTCCTGGACTGGCCCTACTCGCGCCATAGACCACAACGGCTTTGTTCGCGGCAATCGTTACTACATGTCGAACTACTCACGTGGCTTGTCTATTTTCGACATTACGAATATTTCGGCTCCCGCACTCGCGGGTCGATTCGACACCTATCCGGCTTCTGATGGCGTCGGGTTTCCGGGCAACTGGGGCGCCTACCCCTATCTTCCCAGCGGCAATATTGCGCTGAGCGATATCGACACCGGCTTCTACCTGGTTGCGGACAACACGCTGAATGTCGCACAGGGAACGTTTGCGTTTGCGTCGGAGTCATTCGGCGGCGACGAATCACAAGCGATGCAGATTACGGTACAGCGAAACTTCGATTCTCAGGACGCGGTGAGCGTCGATTGGGAAGTCATTGCTGCGACGGCGGGCTTTGACGATGTTGCCACCGCACGAGGAACATTGAATTGGCCGGCTGGAGATGCCTCGGATCGCACGATCAACCTTGGATTGACGAACGATGGGGTTGCCGAAGGACTCGAAAGCTTCATGGTGAAGTTAACGACACCGACCGGTGGTGCAACATTGTCGTCGCCCAGCCTGGCACGCGCGTACATAGCTGACCCGAGCAGTGGAAACCTTGTCAGTTTCGATTCGACATCGATTGATGCTGCCGAACGTGGCTTTGGGATGGCGATTGCCGTTGTGCGCCGGTCCGGTAGCGCCAGCGGCGCGTTGTCTGTCGACTACGACGTTAACCCTGGCGACGCCAGTTCAGCAAGCGACTATTCAGGATCCACCACCGGTACCTTGAACTGGAGCGACGGCGATGCCAATCCGAAATGGATCGAATTCGCGATAGCGGACGATGGCACCGGCGAAAATGACGAGTTCTTCGAAGTCGAACTGAGTAACGTTAACGGCGGAAGTCTCGGTGCCAATAGTCTATTGACAGTGAATATTCTCGACGGCACCGGCGTTAATAACGCGCCAAATTCAGTCGCCGGCACTAGTCGGTCCGTCACTGGCGGATCAAGCGTTACTCTGGACGGCAGCGGCTCCAACGACCCGGACGGCGACACGTTGAACTACGCCTGGTCACAAACAATGGGTGGCACGGTTGCGTTGACCAATGCCGACACGTCGACCGCGACATTCACCGCGCCAACAGTCAATTCAGACACGATGCTGCGCTTCCAACTGAACGTCACCGACAGCAAGGGACAGATTGATTCTTCGGCCGTGACGATCACCGTCACTTCCGGAAACAGCCCGACCCCCAGCTCTGGCGGAGGCACAAGCAACTTCTGGATGCTGTTAGGCCTGCTCGGCCTGGCAATCCTTAGCCGAAAGGATGGGCTTTTATTATCGTTTGCTCTCTGTCCGGTCCGGTCGAAATAATATCGACAGAAACACCGGCGAGTTCTTCGATACGCGCCAGATAATCGCGGGCTTTTTGAGGCAAATCGTCATAGCTGGTAATTCCGACCGTTGATTCCTGCCAGCCTGACCACTCTTCGTAAATCGGCGTGCATTGAGCAAAGCGGTCAACAACAACCGGGAGGCCCGATATCGGCTCGCCGTCGATCGCGTAGCCGATGCAGATTTGAATGGTCTCGAGTTCATCCAGTACATCGAGCTTCGTTACGCAAAGTCCGGAAACACTGCTGTTTATTATTGAACGACGCAATGCGACCGCATCAAACCAACCACACCGCCGCGGCCTGCCCGTCGTCGCGCCAAACTCAGCGCCCACCTTCGCGAGATGTGCGCCATCGTCATCGAACAATTCCGTGGGGAATGGGCCCGCACCTACACGCGTCGTATAGGCCTTAACAATGCCGAGTATGTAGTCAAGATTGCGCGGACCAATGCCCGTGCCGGTACTGGCTGCAGCCGCGACTGTGTTTGAGGAGGTTACGAACGGGTATGTGCCGTGATCGATATCAAGGAAGCTGCCCTGCGCGCCCTCGAAGAGAATGCTCTGGCCGGATTCCGTCAGTTCATGAAGAATTTGAGTAATGTCAGCCGTAATCGGTGCAACAATTTCGGCATAGCCAAGCGCCTCATCAAGCGTTTTAGCAAAGTCCACGGCATCCGCGCCGTAGTAATTCTTCAAAAGGAAGTTGTGATAGTCGAGTATTTCGCCAAGTTTTGATGCAAAGGTTTCGCGCACAAAAAGATCGGATATTTTTAGCGCGCGCCGCGACACCTTGTCTTCGTAGGCAGGTCCAATACCGCGCCCGGTGGTTCCGATCGCACTGGATCCACGTGCCTTTTCACGGGCCACGTCCAATGCAACATGAGAAGGAAGGATCAACGGACAGCCCGGACTCATCTTCAGTCGTTCGTAAACGGGAACGCCGCTTTCGATCAAAGCGTCCGCTTCCGTAACCAAAGCATCCAGCGCAATTACGACGCCGTTGCCGATTAAACAGCTGACACCGTCACGCAGAATTCCTGACGGAATCAAATGCAGAACCGTCTTTACGCCGTCGATGACGAGTGTGTGACCCGCATTGTGGCCACCCTGAAAGCGCACAACCGCACTGGCGCGATCCGTCAACAGGTCCACAATCTTTCCTTTGCCTTCGTCACCCCATTGGGTACCGATGACAACTACATTTCTTCCCATGGTTTTCTGCTCTTTAGCCGCGAATCAGGAATAAAGTGATGAGACCAACAATCATTACAACAAGGCCTATCGTCCTGATCTGATTGTCTCCCAGTTGCGCGATTTCCGCTACCAGCTCTCGATATTTTCGCGGCGATATGAACGGCATCATGCCCTCAATGACAAGGACCAGCGCCAACGCGGTGAAAATCTCGGTAGCTATTGCTCACCGCTCGACTGATTCAAGTAACGGAAAAACTCATTGTTCGGATCCAGCACCAACAGGTCGCCTGAATTGCCCAATGATTTCTTATAGGCATCAATGCTGCGATAGAAGGAATAGAATTCTGCATCCTTCGTATAAGCTTTCGCATAGATCTCCGCGGCTGTCGCATCACCTGTACCGCGAATGATCTGACCATCACGATAAGCGTTAGCCAACAGAACCGTTCGATCCTTGTCGGCTGTCGATCGGATCAATTCAGCTCCCTCGCGGCCCTCGGCGCGTGTCTCCGCGGCTACGCGGGCGCGTTCCTCGCGCATCTGGTTGTATACCGAATTGCGAACCTCGGCGACGAACTCGACCTGTTTCACACGAAAATCAACCAACTCGACACCCAGACCCTGCGCCGTTTCCGTAGCATTGGCCAACATGTCTCTCATGAGCTCAACGCGCTCCACGGAAATAGCCTCGACAATCGTTCGTTTACCGAACTCGGTGACGATCGAGTTCTTGATAATCTCGCGCAGTCGATCCATGGCTACTTCCTGCGAGCCACCGGTAGACGTGTAGAATTTCTTCAGCGAGTCATCGACGATCCGCCATTTGACGAAATAATCAACCGTCATCGCCGTACGCTCGAGCGTGAACACTCGCTGCGGTGCATCGTCGATTTTCAAAATACGGCTAGGAAACTTACGCACTGTATCTATGACAGGCCACTTGAAGTGCAAACCCGGGTCGAGATGTTCGGCAACTACTTCACCGACCCGCAACTTGATCGCCAACTCTCGTTCATTGACAGTGAATGCTGACAAACCAACAGCAACGAGGACGAAACCAACGATCAAGATGACCGGAAATTTTGAGTTATTCATTCGCGGGTCCTCCTTACGCGACTCTCTTCCGCCCGACCTTCCGCCGCTGCGTCGATCGGTTCGAGTTGAGAATCAGTGTTTCGGGACGAGCCCGCCTCTCCCAGGGAACCGCCTGCCTGGCGCATTAACTGGTCTATGGGTAAGTACAACAGATTACCGCTTCCCTCTGAGTCGATGAGCACTTTGTTCGTTCGACTGTAGACGTTCTCTATCGCGTCGATGTACAAGCGGTCGCGTGTGACTCGCGGCGCCTTCTGGTACTCGACCAGCAGCGCCTCAAACCTGGCGGCCTCACCCTGCGCATCTGCGATTACGCGATCGTGATATGCCTCGGCATCCTGAAGAACACGTTGCGACGCGCCACGAGCCCGAGGAATGATGTCATTCGCATACGTCGTTGCTTCAAGCTCATACCGGTCCCGATCATTACGTGCCTTTTGGGTATCATCGACCGCTTCCTGAACAGATTTGGGATAATCAACGACGTTGAGGTTAATCGACGTTGCCGTCAGACCTGTTCCCTCGCCGTAAGCAAACAGCGTTTCCTGCAACTCATCCATGGTCCGCTGTGGAATCTCGTTGCGGCGCTCGCCGATCAGCAATTCCAGAGAGCTGGTCCCAACAACGCCGCGTAGTGCGCTTTCGGTCACGTCCTGCAACGTGATTTCCGGGTCAGCAACCTCGAAGCTGTACAACACAGGATCTGTTCGACGGTATTGAACGACGATATCAATGAAGACGTATTGCTCGTCAGCCGTCAGCATCTCGGTACTGAAATTGTAGTCGTTCACTTCCTGGATATTGACGATGTCGACAGTCTCAATTGGAAATGGCAGATGCCAGCGTAAGCCCGGCTCCGTCGTGAGGGTGTAGGCACCAAATCGCTGCACAACGCCGCGTTCGGCTTCGTCGACCCGATAGAGTCCGGTCAGCGACCATGCAATCACGAGCATTATGATGAGGGCATAGCCACCACCCGCGCTCGAACCGCTGCCTCCGCCACCACCGAGGATGCTGCTGAAACGTCGTTGCCAGTCTTGTACGATTTTATCAAGGTCATTAGGCTCGCCATCGTCCCGTTTCCACGGATCGTGACCATTGCCTGAGTCGTTATTCGCCATAGTATTTTTACTTCTACTCGTTAGCTGCTGTTACTGCCGTCGCCATCGTTGGCGCCGGCTCCTTTTGATCTTTGACTTGTTCGATCCGAAGATTTTCACGCTTTAGAAATCGCCGCAAGTCTTTTTCAGCCATCCGCAATTCCAGCGTCCAGCTGCCGTCATCTGAAACCTCTTCATTACGGACCGCGCCCAGCTCAAAAAGTTTAGCGCGCTGTCGCCCCTGCGCTGGCTCAAGATGAATAAAACAATGTGTCGTCTTCTGTCGGACTCGTTTTGCTATCGCATCTTTCAGCAATGGCAGGCCCTCGCCCGTCACAGCCGACAGCCACACTGCCCGTCCTTCGCCATGGCGATTATTCGTCATCCGGGGCTCACGATCCAGCTTATCGATCTTATTGTATACGCGGATTTGCGGCACCTGATCCGCATCCAGCTGTTTCAACACAGAATTGACCTGCCGGACACGCTGCCAGCGATTGGGGTCACTGGCATCAATCAGATGCAAAATCAGATCCGCCTCGCGCGCCTCCTGCAAGGTCGACTTAAAGGCCGCAACGAGTTCATGGGGCAAATCACGAACGAATCCGACGGTATCGGCAAGCACAACATGCTCACCTTCCGGCAAATCCAGTCGCCGAACCGTTGGATCAAGCGTCGCAAACAGCTGGTCCTTTACGTATACGCCAGCGTCGGTTAACGCATTAAACAAGGTCGACTTTCCAGCGTTCGTGTAGCCAACCAGCGCAACGGTCGGAATCTCTGCTTTCATGCGATTACGACGGTTCATCGAACGACGCGCATCAACCGTCTTGAGACGCTCCTTCAGCTGTCGGATTCGCGCAGCAATCAGGCGCCTGTCCGTTTCCAGCTGAGTTTCACCCGGTCCCCGGAGCCCGATACCGCCCTTCTGGCGCTCGAGGTGAGTCCAGCCGCGAACCAGTCTTGTCGACAAGTGGCGTAGCTGCGCAAGCTCAACCTGTAGCTTGCCTTCAAAACTGCGCGCTCGCTGCGCAAAAATGTCGAGGATCAGGCCGGCACGGTCCACAACACGGCATTTCAGTTCGCGCTCAAGATTTCGTTCCTGGCTGGGACTTAAGGAGGCACACGAAATGACGAGTTCGGCGTCATTTTGCTCGATCAGAATTCTCAGCTCATCAAGCTTGCCTTTGCCGATGAAATAACGGGGATCAGGTCGTTTGCGCGTGGAAACGAGTTCGGCAGCCACCAGCGCGCCCGCGGAGACCGCCAGCTCGGCGAACTCTTCTCGTTCGGACTCGTCAGGTAACCCGTTGGGACTCGCGTGGACGAGTACTGCTCGCTCGCCACTTTGCGGCCGTTCAAACAAACACCACCTCCTGAAGAGGCAATGTCACAGTGGACTTAGTCGTCATCATCTCCAGCTTCGTCATCCGGCATGGGAAGACGAACATTACGAGACGGTACGACGGTCGAAATCGCATGTTTATATACCATCTGGTTAACACTGTTCTTGAGTAAAACCACGAACTGATCAAATGAATCGACCTGTCCCTGCAATTTGATGCCATTGACGAGGTAAATCGATACCGGCACTTTTTCCTTGCGAAGGATATTCAGGAACGGATCCTGCAGCGTCTGCCCTTTAGCCATGATTGGGTCTCCTTATTGTTCATTATTTTTGTTGAGTCTCGCAGACCGGTGGCGCCGGTTGCCCTTCGCGAAACTCAGCCCAAGCGTTCAAAAAAGTCTACCACACGAAATCTAACCATCGGGCTGCAATTCAGCCCAGTTTACGCGCCAGATGAGCCGATATGGTGTCGATGGCGCCTGCTTCAAGCGGATTCACCGAAAAGACGTCATTTTCCGACCGTAGCCAGGTTAGCTGTCGCTTGGCGAGCTGGCGGGTCGCGAACAGTGTCTTGTCCCGCGCTTGGGTACTCGATCCGTGGCCTTCGAGGTAGGCCCAGAACTGTCGATAGCCAACCGCGCGCATCGACGAGCTGCCACCGCTCAATCCCGGACGCGCCATTAATCCGCGCATTTCGTCCTCGAATCCGCCCGCGATCATCTGATCAAGACGCTGCTCAATCCGCTCATGCAAAACCGAGCGTGGCTCAATCTGCAACGCGATTTTGATGTAGTCGATGTCCTGCTCTTCCGCGACGGCCTCTTGCTGCCATTCGCTCAATGGCCGGCCGCTCTGGCGAAAAACTTCCAACGCACGCTGGATTCGCTGGCTGTCATTTGGGCTCAACCTCAGAGCGATGATCGGATCAACGCGTTCCAGCTCGGCGTGCATGGCCGGCCAACCCTTCTCGCCGGCTTCCGCGTCGATCTGCGCGCGAAGCTTGCTGTCGGCCGCCGGCAGATCGGCAATGCCCTGTGTTAAGGCACGAAAATACATCATCGTGCCGCCAGCCAGTATCGGAAGTCGGCCATGCGCAACACTCGTTGCGATCGCAGCGCGAGCGTCTCGCACGAAATCTCCGGCCGAATAGTTTTCTTCGGGATCTCTGATATCAATCAATTGATGCGGTGTACGGCGCAAGGTTTCGGCGTCCGGTTTGGCGGTACCGATATCCATGTCACGATAAACAAGCGCAGAGTCAACGCTGATGATGTCGCCGGGAAAGCGTTTACACAGACTGATCGCGAGGTCGGTCTTGCCTGATGCGGTCGGCCCCATCAAGAGAACAGCTTTGCTGGTCATCCGGGAGCCTCAGCGGCCGCGAAGAAAAAGTCGGTCAAGTTCAGGCATCGTTATGGTCGTCCACGTTGGTCGACCGTGATTGCATTGATCAGCCCGCTCCGTTTCTTCCATTTGCCGCAGTAGCGCATTCATCTCATCCAGAGACAACAGCCGGTTTGCCCGAACTGAATGATGGCAAGCCATGGTCGAAAGATACTCGTCGCCCGCGTCTTCGATGCGATTGCTTTGACCCGCCTCAGACAGATCGGATAACACATCCCGCAACAGCGACTCGATGTCGGAATTCTTCAAGAGACTTGGCACCTCGCGCACCGTCACGCTGGTCGGTCCGGCGCGGTCGACAACCAAACCCAACCCCGCCAATATTTCTCCGGATTCTTCGATGAGGTTCGCCTCACTCTCGGCGACGGAAAGCGTTTCCGGAACGAGCAGCGGCTGACGCACCAGATTGCGATCGTCGTAACCCTTCTTCAACTTTTCGTAGGTAATGCGTTCATGCGCTGCGTGCATATCGACGATTACAAGGCCGTCGGTGTTTTCGGCCAGAATGTAAACACCGGCAAGTTGCGCGACCGCGAATCCCAATGGCGGAATATCGGCCGCATTCTCCGGGACATCCGCGAGCGACGATGCGGTCGCCATGGAGCGATAGGCCGCTAGCGTCTCGCGTACGCCGGATTGCGAGGGCCGACTCTGCAGCGGCATGGATCCCTGATGAAACACCGATTCGCGGGTCATCGGAATAGGCGTCACATTGTGCCCGCCGGGTCGCATGTCTTTTAGCGCGACGTCCACCGATTGCGAGACAACGCCGTGAATGCGTCGACCGTCGCGAAAGCGCACTTCATGTTTGGCGGGGTGGGCATTGGCATCAACGCCGGCCGGGTCCATCGTCAGATTCAGGACATACGCCGGGTATCGGCCGTGAAACAAGACATCGCGGTAGGCATGACGCACTGCGTGTGCGAGCGTCTTGTCGGTAACGCTTCGGCCGTTAACAAACCAGTACTGCATGTCCGGTTGGCTGCGATTGAACGTCGGCAGACCGATCCAGCCCGATAGTGCAATGCCGTCAGTTTCGTGTTCGATATGCACACACTGATCGGCGAATGCGTTTCCGCAGATCTTTGCGACTCGCTGGCGTTGATCCTCTTCCGAACGTGCTGCCGGTGTCTGCAATACAGTTCGCTGCTTATGTGTCAGCGTGAAACCGATTTCAGGACGCGATAAGGCCAATCGTCGAACCCACTTTTCTATATGGCTGAACTCGGTTCGCTCGGTTCTAAGGAATCGGCGACGCGCTGGAGTGTTGTAGAACAGATCGTGGACTTCGACGGTTGTGCCTTGCGGGTGTGCGGCTGGTTTTGGCGCACTCACCGTTCCGCCGTCCGCTTCAACCTGCCAGGCTGAATCGCCATCGGCCGTCCGCGAGCACAGCGTCAGTCGTGCGACCGAGGCAATGCTCGGTAGCGCCTCGCCGCGAAAACCCAATGACGCAACTGCCTCCAGATCATCAAGGCTGGAGATCTTGCTGGTCGCGTGACGCGACAGTGCCAGCGCGAGTTCGTCCTTCTCGATGCCCTTCCCATCATCACGAATTCGAATCAGCTTTTGCCCACCGGCCATCACATCGATCTGCACTGTCTGTGCGCCAGCATCAAGACTGTTTTCGACAAGCTCCTTGATCACGGACGCCGGCCGCTCGACGACCTCGCCGGCGGCGATCTGATTAATCAGGTGATCGGGAAGTTGCTGAATGGGCATGCGGACAGACTATGTGCGACGACGATTGCGATGACAATCAGTCATTTTTTCAAAACTGCGGGCAAAAGTCTTGCAGAACCACACCGGGCTCGGGGTTCTGGGTGCTATCCGCCTGTGAAGACAGGGATACTGAGTGTCTGCCCAACGCGAATTTTATCGGTTGAGAGCTTGTTCGCTCTGCGAATCGCCGCCGGACTGACGTTATAACGCTGGGCAATCTCGGAGAGGGTGTCGCCGCGAGCAATGACGTGGCGTACCCGGCTCGCCGGCGTGCGACGCAGGTCCATCGCGATTTGCGTATCCGAGGGCGGGTTCGCGTAGAAATAACTGCGCACACCGGCCAACACAGCATTGGCCAGACGGCCTTGGTGCTTCCTGTCGCGCAACTTTTTCTCTTCCGACGAGTTCGAGATAAACCCTGTTTCCACAAGAATTGACGGCATGTCAGCTGCTTTCAGGACCATCAAGGATTTTTGCTTGACCTCTTTGCTGTGCATCTTCGCAACCTTGCCCATTTCCCGACTGACTTTTCCACCGACGTCGAGACTCGCACTCAGTGCGGCGTTTTGAGACAGGTCAAACAACACCGACGCCAGCACCTCATCTTTATCGTGCAACGAAACGCCACCGACGCTAACCGGAGCGGAATCGCGACGATCGAGCTGCAGGGCCGCCTCATCATTCGCACCCTTCAAGTTCAAAGCGAAAACGGACGCGCCATTCGCGCGGCGATCATCAAAAGCGTCAGCGTGAATTGAGATAAACAGATCAGCCTTGTTTTTTCGGGCGATAGCAATGCGATCGCGATGCTCGACAAACACGTCCCGGTCACGGATGAGTAACGCGCTCATACCCGGTTCAGCGTTCACTCGGCGTGCCAGTTCTTTACTGATAGCAAGGACGATGTCCTTTTCTTTCGAGCGACGGCCCAGCGCGCCCGGATCGTAGCCACCATGGCCCGCGTCAATAGCCACGACGATGTCGCGCCCGGGACGGTAACCCTCGGAGGCGCGTTTGACGGGCGCCAGATTGCCAGCCCGCGTCAAATCGATGACCAGACGATCACCGTACTGAGAATTCGGCCCGGCCTTGAAGCTGCGCGATCGAACGCCCTGGTTGAGATCAAGGACAACACGCAGCTGGCCGTCGGAGCGAATCGCGCTCCGAATGGAACGAATCGCGCCCGCGCCTTTTGGCAATTGGGTCAATGATTTGGCGAGGCGACTGTCTTTCATATCGATCACGAGCCGATCTGGCCCTCGCAACGTGAAGATATTGTGGTCAACCGGGCTACTGAGATCCAAAACCACGCGAGTTTTGTCATTCTCCGACCATATGCGGACATTTTCGACCGTAGAGCCGGCGTTTGCGGCTGTGCTGAGCAGCAAGATGAGGGTCAGCAATGTGAGTCGCGCACGAATCATCAGGACATAAGTCGCTATTCAGTGGATTATGTTGGATGAGTATACGAATTTGACAGCAAAAACCAAGAGTTTTCGCTTCAAAATTATGAAGATACCGAGCTTAGTTAATCTTCTGAATCAATGCAGAGCCGCGATCGCTCAATGCGTCGATATTCACCGTTCGTGAATCGCCGGCGTAGTGCAGCTCCAAAGACAGGTCGGCGGCGTCCACCAGTCCTGGCGCGCGGTCGGGCCATTCCACCAGGCGGAAACCGTCATCGAGTTCGTTCCAGCCAAGATAACGAAGCTCATCTTCGCCAGAAACTCTATACAAATCAACATGATATATATTTACTGACCCGAGCTTGTAGGGCTCGACCAGCGTATACGTCGGGCTGGGTACCGCACCGGTGTGTCCCGCGGCCTTGATAAATGCCCGGGCAAAGGTCGATTTTCCGGCCCCGAGCTCGCCCCGCAGTAGCACCGTCCAACCGGCCAGATCGCCGACCATCGCCGCGTAGATCTCTTCGGCAAAGGCTATTGTGGCCTCTTCATCGGGCAGATCTCGTTTCAAGGATTTACTACCTGCCGCAGCGCAGCCAGGAGATCAGATGCCAGCATACCGCGCTCGCCCTCTGCGGCAGCGGAATCGCCAGCTCTGGCGTGAAGCTCTACGCCAACGCTGGCTGAGTCGGCTGCCGATAAGCCCTGCGCCATCAACGCGGCAATAATGCCGGTCAAGACATCCCCCATGCCGGGTGCTGCCATGCCCGGGTTACCGCCCGTGCAGATGAATGGCAAACCGGACTCCGCCGAAATCAAAGTCCCCGCGCCCTTGAGGACAGCCGTTCCACCGTATTTCAAGACCAGGGCCTCCAGCGCAGCCGGCCGATCTGACTGGATCGCGGCCACCTCCATGCCCAACAAGCCGGCCGCCTCTCCGGGGTGCGGCGTAATCACGCGATTTTCACGCTTCTCAGGCGACTCCGCCAGCAAATTCAAGGCATCGGCGTCCCAAACCGCCGCCTTTCCGGTCGCAGCGACGACCGCGTACATCTCCCTGGCCCAATCTGAACGTCCAAGTCCAGGCCCGAAAGCGACAACATCCACCGCCTCGACCAGGGAGGCCAGAGCCTTTTCCGATGAAATGCCGTGCGACATCAGCTCCGGGCAGCTCGCGGTAATCAGAGCCGCATAATCCGGATGAGTTGCAACGCTAACCCGCCCCGCCCCGGCTCTGAGTGCCGCCTCGGCGCACAAGCGTGCTGCGCCGGGCATACCCGGGCCGCCTCCGACGACCAAAACATGCCCGAAGTCGCCTTTGTGCGCACCACGCGGTCTCGGCGGCAGCGCTTCGAGAAGCAAACGGTCGTGCATTCTTCGGTATACCGCCTGAATTTCAGACCGGACTTCATCGCTGATCTCAAGGTCGGCGAAAGTGATGTCACCGCAATGCTTGGGTCCGGCGCCCAAAAAGAGCCCCGGTTTCAGGCCGACGAAGGTCGTCGTAAGGTCCGCGACTACCGCACAACCCATGACGGCACCCGTATCCCCATGGATACCGGTCGCGATATCCATCGCGTGCACGTGGGCTGGGTGCGCATTGATAGCCGCAACCGCATCAGCAAAGGCCCCGCCGACGTCCCGTTCCAAACCACTGCCCAATATTGCGTCAACGAGCAATTCTGCGTCTGCGTCCAGCTCACCAGCCCACGACACGACCACGCCGCCCGCGGCCACAAAGTCCGCGTAGGCCTTTGCGGCGTCTCCTGTCAGTGATTCCGGGTCCACGAGCGTCACCGCGGATACCACGATGCCGTCCAAGGCTGCGAGCTGCGCTACGACGTAGCCATCGCCGCCGTTATTGCCAGCACCGCAGATCACCTGCCAGCGATTTGCATCGGGATATCGCCCGCGTGCTGCACGCACAGCCGCTGCTCCAGCACGTTTCATCAATGTGTAACCAGGAATGCCCTGCTCGATCGCAGCGCGATCTATCGCTCGGACAGACGCTACGGAATAAATGTTTGCGGGTAAGGATTGCATCGTGGCGATTATACTGTGCTTCCTGAAGGATCAAACATTGACGAAATCCACTAACGACTACGGCAATACCGATATGGCCGCGCTGAAAGGCGCCGTCATCCAGTGGTGTGGCGAACTCGGCTTTCAGAAAACCGGCATTACCGATATCAATCTCAGCGAAGCCGAGGCACGCCTCGCCGATTGGTTGCGCGCAAAGTTCCACGGTTCCATGGACTATATGGAGCGTCACGGCAAGAAACGAAGTCGTCCGGAAGAGCTCGTTCCAGGAACGCTGCGGGTTATTTCGGTCCGAATGGACTACTTGCCGCAAGACCAGGAAATCGCAAAGACACTACTGGACGATGGAAGCAGCGCCTATATCTCGCGCTATGCCCTGGGCCGCGACTATCACAAAGTGCTAAAAGGCCGTTTGCGAGCGCTTGCGCGACATATTCAGGAAAGAGTCGGCGATTTCGGTTACCGAGTCTTCGTCGACAGCGCGCCCGTGTTGGAAAAGGCGTTGGCGGAAAAAGCCGGCATCGGCTGGGTTGGCAAACACACCAACGTCATCGATCGTGACAGCGGCTCCTGGTTCTTCCTGGGCGAGCTATACACCGACCTGCCGCTACCCGTCGATCCGCCGGAAGTATCGCATTGCGGAAGCTGTACCGCCTGCATCGACGTTTGCCCAACGAAGGCCATTGTCGGCCCCTACTCGCTCGATGCACGACGTTGTATCTCCTACTTGACGATCGAAAACAAGCAATCCATTCCCGTCGAATTTCGCAAAGACATTGGTAACCGCATTTACGGCTGCGACGATTGCCAGCTCTTTTGTCCCTGGAACAAATTCGCAAAGCCCACTGCAGAAGACGACTTTGCACCGCGCCACGGACTGGATACGGCGCAACTCACAGAACTCTTCTCGTGGAGCAAAGATGACTGGCTGGAAAAAACCGAAGGCAGTGCGATTCGACGAATCGGTTTCGAACGGTGGCTTCGCAATATCGCTGTCGCACTTGGCAATGCAAATACAACACCACAGGTCATCGCCGCGCTAAACTCGCGCAAGGATGACGACTCAGCCATGCTTACCGAGCATGTCCACTGGGCACTCGATCAACACAACAATAACTAACGGAGATTCTCGATGTTTGAGGCACCTGATTCGCCCTATCTCGTTTCTTATGACGGCGACTTTGATATTTCAAAAGCGAACACCGCGCCACAAACTGATGGGCACGGGCACACTGGCAAACACCGTCGATCGGCAAGAAAAAAACTCAGCACTTTGCAACAAGTCCTCGCAGCGGGCGATCGCCACTCCGTGCTACTGGTTTTTCAGGCCATGGACGCCGCGGGCAAAGACAGCACGATACGATCGGTGATGCAGGGAATTGACCCGTCGGGTTGCCAGGTTTTCAGTTTTAAGAAACCCTCCAACCTTGAACTCGACCACGACTTTCTGTGGCGCACGACTTGTCGCTTGCCCGAACGTGGTCGCATCGGAATATTCAACCGCAGCCAGTACGAAGAGGTTCTGGTCGTCCGCGTCCACCCGAAAATATTGACGTATCAAAAATTACCCGGTGAATTGAATCTGGAAACCATCTTCGATGATCGCCTGACCTCTATTCGACAACAGGAAGAACACCTTGCCCGTAACGGCACGGTAATCCTCAAGTTTTGGCTGAACGTTTCGAAAGAGGAACAGAAGAATCGATTTCTTTCGCGATTGGACGACCCGGCGAAGAACTGGAAATTCGAGCCTGGCGACGTCGTCGAACGGCGTTCCTGGGACGACTACATGCTCGCCTATCAGGACGCGCTCAACGCGACATCGAGGCCGTGGGCACCCTGGTATGCTATTCCCGCGGATGACAAACCTTACATGCGTGCCCGCGTCGCAGAGATCATCATCGATGCGCTGGAAGGAATCGGTCTGCGCTACCCAGAGGCATCTGCCGAGGATCGATCCGAGTTCGCCGAGTCACGTGCAGAGCTGAATGCAGACGAGTGAGTGATCTCCGTCACATTTTGAATTCAACAATTCTGTGTGCTGGTCGATGTTTATCTGAGCTGAAAATGGCGACACTTCCCTGATACATAAAGGAAGTTCTAATTGCAGTCAGCTTTGGCCACAAACTCGGACTATAAACGTTCACTACTGGACAGCCTCGAATTATTCCGCGGCGTGCTCCCTGATGACGTGAACGAATTATTGCAGCGATGCGATCGTCGTGATCTTGCAGAGGGCGAGCTATTATTGTCGCCCGGTGCCAAGAACGAGCACGTATTCATTGTCCTGTCGGGCAGTCTGAACGTTCATGTTGGCTCGGTTGACACGCCAGTACTGGCAACCATGGACGTCGGTGCCTGCGTCGGCGAGATGTCCATTATCGAGGATCGCGATCCATCCGCATTTGTCATCGGCGCTGAAGAATCGCACCTGCTTCTGATCCATCAAACTATCTTATGGGAGATGGTCGACGCCTCACACGAATTTGCCAAGAATCTCTTGGTCGTACTGTCGGAACGCGTCCGCAGTCATAACCGAGTAATCGCCGATAGTTTTGGCGAGATGAAAAAGTTCGAGAAACACGCAACCACAGACGCCCTGACCGGCCTTGCAAACCGACATACATTGCAAGAGACCTTTCCCATAGAAATTCAACGTTGCGTGGAAAAGGGAAAGCCTGTCGCGATGATGATGATTGACGTCGATAACTTCAAACAGTTTAACGACATGTTCGGACACATAGCCGGCGATAGAGCGTTATCGGCGGTGTCCAAAATTCTACGTTCGCAATTTCGTCCTCGCGATATTCTGGTGCGTTACGGCGGCGATGAATTCGCGGTGCTTCTACCTGGCGCCAGTAAAGAACAGGCTCTGGTTATCGGCGAACGAGTACGAACGGCTGTTAGCGGCAGCACGGGCGACGGTAGCGATTCGCTGATTCAGATACCGGTGACAATTTCGATGGGTGTCGCCGAACTGGATCCACGCGGGAGTCTTGATACGCTAACAAGAGATGCGGATGCCGCTTTGTACAGGGCGAAAAATGCCGGACGTAACGTCGTCTCTGACTAGATCGTAATCACTGTATTGTCGATCAAACGCGCATTACCCAAATGCGCAGCAGCAAGAACAACCAATTCGTCACAATCTCTGTCGGGTATTTCGAGATTCTGCGCACGGCGAATGGAAAAATAATCAACGGTGAATCCCGCATCGACTAATTCGACAATCGATTTTTCTTCGAGATCTTCAAAATTTCGCTGACCACTTTGCAGCTCCATACCGACGGCAGAAATAACCTTGTACAGCGTCGGTGCGACGGCGCGTTCATCGTCTGTTAGATATTGATTCCGTGAACTCATGGCGAGCCCGTCATCTTCCCGGACCGTTTCTGCGGTGATGATAGCGGTCGGCAGGTTAAGGTCCTGCGACATGTGTCGAATGACCAACTGTTGTTGGTAATCCTTTTGCCCGAAAATTGCAGCATCCGGTTGCACCAGTCCAAACAGACGCGCGACCACCGATGTCACTCCGTCGAAATGCCCCGGTCGACTGGCACCGCAGAAATTTTCGGTGATTCGCGGCACAGATATCGTCGTCGCGTCCTTGAGACCGAACGGGTACACCGTTTCTACATCCGGCGCGAAAATCAGATCGGCCGCGGGCTTTTTCAACCTGCGCGTATCGCGTTCGAGTGTGCGCGGGTATTCCTCGAAGTCCTCCCCCTCGCCAAACTGTGTCGGGTTGACGAAAATGCTGACCACGACTCGTTCCGCATGCTCACGCGCAAGTTCTACGAGTGAAACGTGACCCGAATGTAGATTCCCCATGGTCGGTACGAGCGCAACGTGATCACCTTGTTGGCGCCATTCAGCCAGCTGCTCGTCGAGTTCCTGCTTGGTATGAACGACTAACATAATGATGGCCTGGCCTTGATCAACTCAGGAAAAACAATGTTCGGGCGCAGGGTAATCACCTTCTTTGACTTCGAGGACATAGGCCTGCAATGCCGCAAGCGGCGAATCGCGACCGGCCTGGTAATTCTTAACGAATTTCGGCGTCCGCCCTTGAGTGATATCAAGAACGTCATAGAGAACAAGTATTTGACCATCGACGTCCGGTCCGGCACCAATTCCGATCACTGGAACATGCAAGGCTTCGGTAACCTTTTTTGCCGCCTCGTTTGGCACGCACTCCAGCAAAACGATATCAGCCCCGGCATCCTGCAAGCGTTTCGCCGACTCAAGCATCTCGTTAGCCTTCTCAGGATCTCTGCCCTGGACCTTGAATCCGCCGATTTTGTGCACGGACTGGGGCTTCAGACCGAGATGTGCGCACACGGGAATATCGTGGCGAGCGAGGTGTCGGACGATCTCAACCTGGTCATCCCCACCCTCAAGTTTGACCATCATCGCACCGCCATCCTGCATGAGACGAACGGCGTTATCCAACGCCATACCCGGCTCGGTGTAGCTCATGAACGGCATATCTGCGACCAGAAATGCGCGTTGAATTCCGCGAGCGACCATACGCGAGTGATACACGATGTCGTCAACCGTTACGGGTACCGTCGTGTCGTGGCCCTGAATCACCATACCCAGCGAATCACCAACTAACACGAGATCAGAACCCGCCCGATCAACGAGCGATGCGTAACTGGCATCGTAAGCTGTCAGACAAGCGATCGGCACGCCGTCTCTCTTCATTTTCTGCAGCGTTGAGACATTGACCGGTGGCTCCGACATGCCGCGCTGTTCAAGTTGTGTATACATAGTCTCTAAGAGTATCAGGCGAGCGCGGCGGTGACAGGATTGAAAAAGTGACGGCCGCCTGTCGTCCGCTCGATCTGCTGAAAAAGTTGCTGGTAGTCCGCGTCATTATTGACCGGGTCGATTTGTGATGCATTTACGATCAGTAAGGGACCGTCGTCATAATTGTGAAAGAAGCGTGAATAAGCCTCCGTCAGGCGCTCAAGGTACGAACGTTCCACGAATCGATCATACGGTGAGTTGCGGCGCACGAGCCGTTGCAAAATTGCGTCGACAGACGCTTGCAGGTAGATGACCAAGTCGGGCACCGGCGCATCAATCGCCAAATTCTCGGAAATCTGGTCGTAGAGCTTCATTTCTTCGCTATCGAGGTTCAGTTCCGCAAACAGCCGATCGCGTGTGAACAGATAGTCAGAGATACGAACACTCGAAAACAGATCAGACTGTCGCATTTGCTCGATCTGTCGAGCGCGCGCAAATAGAAAGAACATCTGCGCCGGCAAGGCGGCTGAACGACCATCACGATAAAAACGCTCCAGAAACGGGTTCTCTTCGAACTCTTCCAGCACGAGGTCCGCGCCCAAGCTGTCCGCGAGCCGCCGCGCGAGCGCAGTCTTGCCCACGCCGATCGGTCCTTCGATCGCAATGTATCGTGAGGCATTACCTGGGTTCATGAGTTGTCTGACGGCCACCGCTTACCTTTATTAAATACGTGAAATGATTGGGTCTCTGAAACTGACATCGAGATTCGCTACTCGGCCCAAACCGGGAATATTCAAGTCAGGCGCGATCTCTCCAAGAGGCAACAATACAAAATTTCGCTCGCCGATGCCCGGGTGCGGAATGATTAATTCTGGCTGGTCGATTTTCTGCGTGGAATAGACCAAAAGGTCCAGGTCCAGAACCCGCGGACCCCATCGAATATCACCTCGCACGCGCCCGCGCTCGGTCTCGATGCGCTGCAGTTCTGCCAGGAGGTCAGAGGCAGAAAGCCGGGTCAACACGGCTGCCACTGCGTTCACGAAATCCGGCTGCTCGATTCCGCCGAATGGTGCGGACCGATACAGCGACGATTGTTTCATCAAGCGAGTTGCAGGAATCGCGTCAAGTAATTCGAATGTCGAATCGAGCTGACGCGACGGGTCGTTCAGGTTGCTGCCGAGCCCGATGTAAGCGGGATACCAGTGATCTTTATTGTTGGTCATTGAGCGCTGCTAATCGTTTACGAATCTTCCGGTGGCTTGCGACGGCGACGTCGTCGCGGCCGGCTTTTTTTGCCCGGGTTCAAGTGCATCTGGAAGCTCTCCGCGCGCTCCTCCACCGACTGCGTTTGCACATCCGTCCAGAACTTGGCGATTTCCGGATCGGCTTGACCGACTTCCGACTGCAACAACATGAAGTCATAGGCCGCACGGAAACGCCGATGTTCGAGCAGGTTCATCGCGCGTTTGCCGCGCATGTGAGCGAAACGTGGTTGCAGCGACAGCATCTCGCGCATCGGCACAGTGAAACGTTTCGGAATTGAAATGCGCCGCTGCTGTTGCGACACGACCTCGTAGGCCGCAATGCTTAGAGACTGCGACTCAGACATCTTTTCTTCGGAGCGTCGAATCTCCGCCATTTTCCTGATCGGCTGCCACAAGAACACGCCGAGTAAAAACATCGGTGTTACGGACTTGCCTTCGGCTACGCGTTTATCGGAATTCTGCAGAGCAGCATGAGCGAATGCGAGGTAGTTCTCGTCGAGGGACATTTCCTCTTCGGTCGCCGGAAATAACTCGCCGAATAACTCGTGCTCCCTTAGCAGGTTGAAGGTGCGTTCCGCGAATCCTGACTGGAACAGCTTAAGAAACTCATCGAATAAACGTGCGGCCGGGACATTGGCCAATAATTCCGCATGGCCTTTCATCGCCTCGACCACGCTCTTATCGATAGTGAATCCGAGTTTGCCCGCGAAGCGAACGGCCCGCAGCATTCGTACGGGATCTTCTCGAAGCCGCACGGCTGGATCGCCGATCAAGACCAGACGTTTTTTCTTAACGTCCTCAAAGCCGCCCGTGTAATCCCAGATACTGAAATCCGCGATATTGTAGTACAGCGCATTGCAGGTGAAATCGCGACGCCAAACATCCTCGTCGATCGTGCCATACACGTTATCGCGAAGGATTCGTCCTTCGATATCGTGAGCCGAATCATCGTCGACGTGATTAGCGGCAGCCCGAAAAGTGGCTACTTCGATGATCTCCCGGCCGAAGCGAACATGGGCGAGACGGAATCGCCGACCGATCAGGCGGCAATTGCTAAATAGCGATCGCACCTCTTCAGGGGTCGCGTTGGTCGCGATATCAAAGTCCTTGGGATGCAATTCCAGCATGGCATCACGCACACCACCACCGACCAGGAACGCCTGATAACCGGCCTTGTGAAGGCGGTACAGAACCTTGAGAGCGGCGTTGGATATTTCGTCACGCGTGACGTTATGGGCTGCGCGGGGGATGACCTTGAGCGCTTCGGACCCGGGATTCGGGCTGTTTTTCAAATGACTGTCACTTAGGTGGATGCCTGGATGGATGAATGCGCCGTATGATAACAGGCCAGCCCGCAAGCGGGGACATGGAAAAAAAGTGCGATTTTGGCTTGAGCATTTGCCGCTCGGTCGTATAATGGCGCCCCGTCCACGAGGACGGCCGATACTCCGCTCCCTTCGTCTAGCGGTTCAGGACGCTGCCCTCTCACGGCGGTAACAGGGGTTCGAATCCCCTAGGGAGTACCAAATTGGAAAGGGTCCACATCGTGGGCCCTTTTTAATTTGGGAGTTCCTGCGAGGGATTTGAATCCTGTTCGACAAAACGCGCCAGCGTTTTGGACGCCGCAGGCGCCCCGCAGGGGTGAGAATCGCCCAAAGGCGATTCGAGTCAATCCCCTAGGGAGTACCAATCACTGACTAAGGGCCCGCAATGCGGGCCCTTCTTTGTTTGGTCGTGTCGGGCGTCGGCTTCCACCGAAAGCGGTCGTTCAAAGCGTTCATTTTTCACTTTCGCGACCGGCTGCTTTCGGCCAGAAGCGGACCTTGCGAGATGCCTAGATCACTATTCGGGCGCGGTTGGGCAGTTGTCGACCAGTTCACACTATTCGACCCAGCTTTCAACCACTGTCAGGATCGGAAGCTTGGGTCCTTGACCTGCATTGAGCTCGTACCTAAGGTCACGCTACCGTTCTTAAGATAGCCCTCTATCATCTGCCGGAAAAGGCTAACGCAAGTAAGCCCGCAGACAGGGAGAATTTGATCATGAAAGTCCTTATTTCGAAACTCGTTTGGCCTGCCTATTTTGCAGGGCTCATCTTTTTGATCTATACAAGCGTCGACCAGTATCGCGACGCGTCATCGATCATGAAAGATCACGCGGTGGTTGAGGCTCCGATCGAACTAGTTGATACCTCTTCCAAAACGAAAAAAGGCCACACAACTAAAACGTATGTTTTCAACTATACATACAACGTTGACGGTAAGAACTACTCAGCAGAGTAGTCGGCTGTTAATGAGATGGGCGAGCGCTACCTCGCCGAGCCGTTCATAACTATTGCGTACTCCAACACAGACCCGACGAACGTAGGTGCTCTGTGGATCCTCGAGGAAAAAGTTAGCGTGGGCAGCTACATGAAGGGCTTCCTAATCTTCGCCCTTGTCTTCGGGGTGATTGCCATGTTGGTTTATGGTTGGTCGCTTCCGGACGAAGAGGATGAGGAAGAGGAAAACCTCTCCGAAGCCAACAAGAATTAGTTTCACTTTCGATTGCCCAGTTGGCGGGCATAGCAAGACATTGCGTGCGAATCTCGACGCGGCTGCTTTTCCCGAACCAAGATCACAGATATTGCTGACCTTTGGGGTTATGGTGCGATGATCGCTGTGTACATCATCTACGGAGAAGCCGAGTGAACAAGTTAGTGTGTGTGTTTGTCAGCCTGCTATCGTTGTCCGGCCATGCGTCAGCGGAAACGACTTTGACGGAAGAGGTGGTAAAGGGCATCAGCATCGAAATGAAACAAGCCGTGCAAGATGCCGATATTACCGTGTTCGAGAAGTACCTGTATCCTGGCAGTAGAATCTTGGTCGACTTGGATCCGTCAAACAGCGCGGGACAGACTGAAGTGGGTTATGACGATTACATGCAACTTTTGGAAATGTCGCTACCTCTCATGCAGGACGCAGTGTTGCACGATGAAGTGTTATCCATCTTTATTGACGATGAGAATAATCAAGCCACGATCCGAGAAAAGACTAGCGTCACGATAGAAATGATGGGTATCAAAATACGCGATGTCTCCATCAGCGAAACCACCTACGGCATCGTCGATGGACAAATAAAGGCGATAGTAGCAACCGAACAACTCATTAGTTCTGAGCAGATCGAATAGCTGCTTTTCGGCGCTTGCCAGCAGATCGCCAGTGGTAAGTATTGGCCGATTCTTGTCGTTTGGCGACCGGTTGAGGCCACAGCCAAAAAGCGGACGATCGCGAAGTATAGAGAACGTTAGGTTGTACGGCGATGTTGCATTACCAAGTATCTTAGCCACTTGTAGTTGCTGTTGTTTTTTTTGAGAACAATTCCGCAAAACGCGAAACCGGATACTTGAAAATGATGTCGGCAAGGGTCTGCATTTCAACATGCTTGTCGTAGAGTCGGGGCTCGGGTCTTCGCAGGTGATGCTGCCTGAAATGCCAAAACGACGTGGCCACTGCGGCATATACTGCAAAGGTCTTCAAAGTTTCTCGTTCGATTGACTGAAGCGTTATCTCTTTTTGATAAGCTTGTATGAACCGCCTCGCTTTTTCGAAAGAGATTCCTTTACGATCTCGGCAAACACCAACAATCACCATTCCCAGATCAAAACTGCGGTAGTAGTGGCAGGCTTGTTCGAAATCAATGATTGCATTGAGCTGATCGCCTTGGACAATCATGTTATCCAAAAATACGTCACCGTGAATTAATGCCATCGGTAGATGCTGAGGAATGCGTTGTTGCAAATAACCATTCTTCTCCGATAACCAGTCGATATAAGCATGATCAAGATTGGAATTTATCACCTCGTCGAAATAGCTACGACCATAGGAAAACGACTTAGGCAGGTAAGAAGGCGCGGAAATCTCATGCAACCGAGCCATTTCCTCGGCCAACTGAACGAGTAGGTTCCCAGTTAAGTCGGCCGCGATCTCTCCGTCGATGTAGTGCTTCAATATGACGGGTTTTTCATTGTGCAGAATCACAATGGGCCCTTTCGGTGGCACAACGACTCGCGATGTGCGAATACCGTGGTCGGTCAGATAGACCAGTAGGTTCGCCAGGTTAGTTACCTCGTTTAACGATTGTTGATCGCAAATCGTCAGAACGTACCTTACCGAGCTGGCTTCAACGCAATAGCTGGTGTTCTCATGTCCGCCGTCTATGACAGAGATGTCTGTAATGTCACCCATCCCGAACCGACGAGTGATGCCCTCGACCGTGCTCCTGTCCAGACAATTATAAAGTGCCATCTTAAAATGTGCCTAATCGGGTCCTTTGATCTTGCTGGTATTTTTTTGCTCGTACATTCGCTCATCAGCGGCGCTCAGCAAGTCCTCGATATTTTTATGAATATCAGGATCAAACCTGACCTGCCCTACGCTCCAGTCCAAGTCCTGATTAAAGTCCGATTTCTCATCTTTGGCCAGCGTACGCATTCTGGCCAATGCAGGGTCGGCGAATACATTCTGGCCTGCAATCATGACAGCGAACTCATCTCCGCCAAGGCGCGCGACGACGTCGGAATCGCGAAATCCTTTGACCAGCAGTTCGGCAAACGTCTGCAAAGCTTCGTCACCCGCCTTGTGCCCAAACTTGTCGTTAAGTGCCTTGAAACCGTTGAGATCGAAAAAAAGCAACTCAACGTCCATCTTGTTACGCACACATAGCGGTAACAAGTGGCGTGCAACCTGTAGAAATCCACGTCGGTTCGCGATTTTGGTCAATTCATCGACATTCATTTTTGCGGCAGAAGCGAGCTCATCGTCAACAAGAGCTGCGAAGTCTTTGAGCGTCCTTTCCTCGGTTGACGAGAAATTTCGCGGCTTTTTGTCGATCAGGCACAGGGTGCCGATACGATGACCGTCCGGCGCATGAACCGGACAGCCCGCATAAAAACGGATGCTTGGATCACCTGTAACGAGCGGGTTGTCGGAGAAACGCTCATCGGTGTGCGTATCCTCAACGACAAACACCTTCTCCTCAAGAATTGCGTGGCCGCAGAATGATATTTCTCGCGATGTCTGACAGGCATCGAGTCCCTGTTTTGACTTAAACCACTGTCGATCCGTATCGACGAGGCTAACCAGACAAATATCGACGTCGAACACGCGTTGCGCCATGCGCGTGACCCGATCAAAGCGCTCTTCAGGCGCGGAATCCAGAATCCGCAGCGAGTGCAGGCTCAATAGACGGACAGTTTCGTCCAGAGGTACTGGCGGTTCTTTCATTTATGTCAGCCCTGCCCACTCGATGATCGGACGAGTCAAAGATGACATGACTGTAACAAAAGAAGCCTTCTTTCGTTATTTATTTACACACAATTAACCGTAGTCGGGCGCACGGATAACCGCGACTACAGCGTCAATTCGCTATTTGCAGACCCTTGAGTACAACGGTCGCGTCAATTTCAGACGCCGCCGCAAAAACTTGGTCGCTTTTCTTTGCCTCGTACATCGCGGCATCAGCTTTTCGAACAAGTATGTTCGCTTCCTCGCCGTGTCGGGGGTAAACAGCGACCCCGATGCTGACGCCAATGGTGCAATCGTGACCCTTAAAGGTCATGGGGACTGCCACGTCTTGCGCAACTTTCTCGGCAACGATCCGCGCGCCTTCGAGACTGTCACTGCGTGGATCAAGAAGAACGGCAAACTCGTCGCCGCCAATACGGTAGGTTTGATCAGCCTCTCGCAGCGCAAGATTCAAGCGCGTACCAAACACCCTCAACACCTCATCGCCAGCAGCATGACCCAGTCGGTCGTTGACATCTTTGAATCCATCGAGATCCATCACCAGCAAAGCGACTTCTTCTTTCTTACGTTTTGCGATCGCAATCAGATGCTCCAGCTGCTTCAGGAACAGACTTCGATTACCGAGGCCAGTCAGGGCATCGTAGAGAGCCAGCACTTCAAGCCGCTTGGATTGCTCAATAAATGCTATCTCGGTCAGTTTCCTCTCGGTTATGTTGTGATGTGATATGACGAAATAGGATGCATTCTCCGATTTGAACGACGTCATACGCATGATGAACCAACGTTTCTCACTCGGGCTATCGCAAGGATATTCAAGGTAAAAAGAATCTTTTTCAGCAGACATAAATTTCCTAATACCATCGGCTGCATCTCGCGCAACATCATCACCTCTAGCTCCGGAAGCGTCGCATTCTTCGAGATAGTTTAGTCCTCGCCAGTCTTCCTTTGTCAGGCAGTCATTGTCTCGCCCGAATGTGTTCCAGGCACGATTTGCGAAAACAATATTCCCTGCAGCATCAATTACGACTATGTGATCTGCGGACGTATCGAGAATCGACCTCATGAATTCGTAGGATGCAGTCATTGATAAATCCCGTTGATTTATATTCGGACAGATTTTTTGCACGAACTCTGGTGAATGTGCCGCCTCTTTTTCGCGATCTGCCTTAAAATTCTTGCCGGTGATTGTATCAACGGGCCGGCATCTGGCAACCGTCAAATGCAGCCGCCTGGCCATATATGGTCAGCTAAGCCGCTAATTTTCCTAAACTTTGTGATTCGCCTCGATTTCACGCTCGCCGCGAGTCGTAATCGTAACGCCCACCACTGTCCAGACAATTGTCGACTCGCGCCAGGACGGCGGTTCGCTATTTGATTCCGAGCATCTCGGCGACTGGGGCTAACTGCTTTTCGTAGTTGCGCCACTTCCCTATCGACGACTGGAAAAAATTATCGCGGACCTGAACAGCACTGGCCGTGGTCACCGCCTCGTTGTTCTCATAGTACTTCAGACAGGCTTCTTCATACGAAAGGCCGCAATAGCTCAAGAGATTCTCAACGACCGGCTTTGGTTCGGTCACAAGGTCTTCGTATTTCACGACATGCACAACGCCAGGCATTACCGTTTGCCAATGATCAATGAGCTCTCGGTATGCGAGAAAATACTCGCCGAGTTCCGTCAGGCCGTAGGAAAAAGGATAGATACCTTCAAACAAGGTTTTGTAGACCGCGTAAAACGCATCCATAGGATCGCGTTCGAGCAGAACGATCTTTGCCTTGGGCAGCGCCAGGTGAATCAACCCGGCATACAGAAAATTCAGTGGAAGCTTGTCGATGAAGTGAGCCGTCGCAGTGGATTTTGGCCGAGAGCTCGCAATGTAGGCCGCACCCAGCTCTTCAAAATTGACACCGATTGAGCGAGGCACAAGATCGCTGGGCTTTTCCGGCATATCGCGATTGAGTCGCTGACAATGTTTAGCCAACTCCACTGAGAAGGTTGATAGCTCCCCCGCCGATTGAACGACCGAGTGGCTACTCAGGATACGCTCGACCAGCGTCGTTCCCGTACGCGGCATGCCGATGACGAAAATTGGCTCCGCGTTCACATGCCCCTCGATCCGGCCGTCAAAAACATCCGCTGAATACGTCTCTCGAATCGACTGGATGGCATCGAGATCGTTTTGCAGTGTGTACTTGAATCCTGAACGCCGCAGCGAAGACCCCTCCGACAGATATTCAAACGAGCGATCGTAATCGCCCATGTCTTCCAGTTCTTTCGACAGCGCGTAGCAAATGCGGACTCGTTTGGGAGGTTGACCCTCTGCTCGAATGTAGGCCGCTTGCAGATCATCGACGTTGTTGTCTTCATCCGTCTGGGTCTTCAGACCCGCTCGCAGGAAGTGCGCGTCCTCATCATCCGGATCGAGCGCGAGGCAACGTGTGAGTGCCGCCTGCGCCGCTTCAGCATCGCCAAGAAACCGCTCTACCGTGGCGAGATTGTAGTAATTTGAACTTTGCTCGGGCTCAAGCTTTATCGCCTGAGCATATTGCCGACGTGCATCTTCATATAAACCGAGACGTGACAACGAAAACGCAAATGCGGCCGACACTTCAGCGGATTGAAACAGGTGACCCGAAATCTGTTCAGCCGTAATTCGCGCTTCGTTCAGATCGCCTAATGCACCGAGGCACTCAACTCGTTGGAGGAGCCACTCGGGCCTACCTGGCGAAATCACTAATGCACGATCAATTGCGCGAACTGCGAGTATGGGCTCCTTGAGCAGCATCGCCAGATGGCTGGCGGTATACCAGCCGGACTCATAGTCCGGGTATTGCTGATTCATTTGATCGCAAGCTTCCGCAGCGTCACGATACTGACGATCTCGAATCAATTGGACAACTCTGGCTTCTTGTTCTGCGGCGCTCATCATAGGCGAACTCTAGCGGAGTTTACGGCTCGATGGCAGCTTTATACCGGGCGGAAACGCGGCATTGATAATCCCGTCCACGAGCTTCTGGCGAATCTGATTTTGCAGATTCATTGGATTCTCAGGATCTATGTAAATGATTGCGTCTTGCACGGTTGAACGATAACTCAAAAGTATTCGTATATCCGCCTGCGGCCGAGTGCCCATCCAGTCGAGCGCCCCATTTCATAGGTATCCTCCGCGATTGTTATAGCCAAAGTCCGTCCGTAAGGTCGGGCCATGAATGAACAACAAAGAATCGCGAAGCTGACCGCCAGGCACCGTAATATCCTCTTGAAAATGATGCTCAAGATCACGGGGTATTACGTGGTACTGGGCGCCGCCCTTGCCATAGCACTCGCTCTGGCACCGGGTCTGGCCGCAGACTTGCCACTCGGTGGTCTCGGCGACATCGCCGATCCTGGCAACTACAGTGTCTACGATCTCGAAGAAGCTTTGTTGAGTGCGGATGACGAGGATATCGAGCAAATCGTGACCGAATCTGCTCGTGCGCGATTGGCGGCTGGTCCTGCCTGGTTGCACGATGCACGGCAACTCATCTACGCGATGATCGCGACCTTGTTGCTGATGTTGCCTGTCTCCTGGGTTTATAGAGCCATTCATACAGACAGTATCTACGACCACTCAATCGACACCACAACGTTGATATTGCCGGCGGTCGTCGCGGGAATTGTCACGATTGTCCAACACAGTCTCGCTTTGGCCTTCAGTCTCGCGGGCATCGTTGCCGGTGTCCGGTTTCGCCGTGCGCTGAGCGACACGTTTGACACCTTGTTCATTCTTTCATCAATCGGTGTCGGCATTGCGGCCGGTGTGAAATCGATCGAGATCGCAGTCGTGCTGACAGTGTTCTTCAACTACGCATCAATATTGGTGTGCGCGTTCGGCGACGGGCTTGAGTCTCAACACGTTGTCCAACGGAAGATTCGTCGAAAGAACAAGAAAGCCGCCAAGCGGCAGGAGAGCGCAGCGAAGTCCGATCCACACGGTCCTAATTCGATGCTATAGCAGCCTCTTCGGCAGTCATTTCGGCCAGCTCTTCCTCACCACGACAACGATCGAGCACGCCGGCTTTGAAGGCCTTTTCGTCGTCAAGGAATTCAAAAAAACCGTTGAGGTATCGAACCGTTCGGCCAACGCTGACGCGGCTCAAGTCGTCTATCTCGTCAATCAATGCCATGACCTCGGCACGCTTGGATCGTATTCGATCAACCGCGGCATCCAGCACCTCCTGAGGCTGGCAAAGTCCTCGATAATAGCGGGTCCGCACGGTCCTGATCGGGAGGTGTGCCGGAGGCGCCGCATACTCGGCGTGAACAAGGCCCGACATGTCAAAATCATAGGGCACCGCTATACGTTTGTCGGCGGTCTCCTCATCGACATACATCTCGATATTGTGACAACAGTACTCACCCTCCGGTCCGTTCAACACCGAGTAATCATTGTTACCTATCATCAATTGAAACAGATCAACCAATGCGGTTGTCGGTTGATCAAGTTGATCGAACTCATTGTAGCCGACGCGCAACTTGTCCAAATCCAAACGCTTGGCTACGTCGTCATCGTCTTCGATGACGAATACCAGATCGGTCCAGGACGATAACTTTTCATCGCTATCGATATAGCTCAAACGCATCAGGCGCGTGCCGAAACTTTGGTCACTTAATATTTCATAGATACGATAGGCCAGGTATTCCTTCAGCACATACTGCTGCGATACCGGCGCACTGTTGCAGGGTGCAACCACTTTTAGCTTGTCCTGTTTCTTGAAATGCGTTCCTTTGACCTGCGACTTTTTGAAATTCAGCTGCAGCGGCGGCAATGCGCAATGCTCGCGTCGAAAATTGCCGCGCGTTCGAATTGAAACATCAAGTCGGTGCGACTCGCCCTCACCGTCGATATAGGTAAATTGCCCGGGAAAATATACGCGGACGTCCTGATCACGCTGCCCATACGCCTGCGCGATAGGTGCCGTCAAAACTGCCTTAAGCGTCTCGGTATCCTGGAACAATGGGGCTCTTTCGGCTGCAGCGACGGGACCCGCGAGCACTAGCAGCAAAAGAAGTTTTTTAGTTCTTACCCATTCCACAGATAAACTGTAAACGGGAACAACCTTTCATTGTCATACGTGGATACCGAGGCGAGCTAACGGTTTTCAGCGGCACCTGATACGCCGCTTGCCACCGTCTAATCAGATATACGTATATGATTGCGTCAAACGTGAACGAATGTTTACGCGGAGTGACTGAATGAAATTCGAAATCAGGGATGCAGTTCCGGCCGACGGCACGGTCATCGCCCGATTTAACTCAATGATGGCTGAAGAAACCGAAGGACGACCGCTGGATGCCGGCGTCATCGGCCCGGGCGTAGCCAACCTGCTCAACGATGCTGGCAAGGGACGCTACTGGGTGGCAACTGCCGGCGGCGACGTTGTGGGCCAGATCATGGTGACCTACGAATGGAGCGATTGGCGAAACGGCTCGTTGTGGTGGATCCAAAGCGTTTATGTTCACCCCGACCACAGGCGATCCGGTGTATTCTCTGCGTTGTACCGACATGTCGAAACTCTGGCCAAAGAAAATGAAGCCCGAGGACTGCGTCTGTACGTCGAACACAACAATAGGCAAGCACAGAAAACTTATCTGGCACTTGGAATGGTCGACCCCAAATACCAGGTGATGGAAACAATCTTTGGAGACTCAAAATGCTAGACGTTGGAGCCAAGGCGCCGGAATTTGTACTAATGAGCCACGAAGGCATTGAAACTTCGTTGTCGGATCTACTGCAGAACGGCCCGCTGATTCTTTACTTTTACCCGGCAGACTTCACGCCAGGTTGCACGAAGGAAGCCTGTTCGATTCGTGACATCCATAACGACATTCAGTCCGTTGGCCTGCAAGTCGTTGGTGTGAGCCCGCAAGACGAGGACAGTCACAGACGGTTTCGTGAAGAACACGATCTGCCCTTCATACTGTTGAGCGACCCTGAAAAAGTCGCGGTCAAGATGTTCGATGTGGACGGACCCTTTGGCGTTGGTGTGCGTCGGGCCACCTTTCTCATCAGTCAGGACCGATCGATCAAGGACGCTATGATGGCCGACGTGCGCATCGGACGGCATACGGAATTTATCGAGAAAGCGGTCATTCTCAGAGAGACCGCCGGCCTGAAATCCGACTAGTCGCCTTGAACGGTGACGACTATCCGTCTCGAGTGTGGCGCATAGCGATGCTCCCACAGGTAGATTCCCTGCCATGTGCCCAACGCGCATCGTCCACCGTCAACCGGAAGATTCAGATCGGATTGCGTCAGAATACTGCGCACGTGCGCTGACATATCGTCCGGACCTTCCGCCGTATGGATGTAGGCGGGATCACCATCGGGCGTAATTCGAGACATGAATGTCTCCAGGTCCTGCATCACGTCCGGGTCAGCGTTTTCACAGAGCATGAGGGAGGCGCTGGTGTGGCAAATAAAGACATGGCACATGCCGGTTTGTATTCCGGACTCGGCAACGTAGCGTTGCACATCCGTACTCAAGTCATAGGTACCGCGCCCATCGGTTTCTATCCGTAATTCTTTTCTGGCAATCACTCGACCGGTACGTATGGCATTCCGTAACGCATTCGGATCGTTTTGGTTTTACCGAACCAGGGTATCGATACGATATAGATGTTGTCGTACTCGCCCTCATCGATTGCCGGTACTTTCTTGCTGGCGCCCATATTGCCGATCATCGCTGGAACCGTGTTGCTGTGACCCACGACCAGGATGATCTTGCCTTTATGCTTCTTGACTATTTCGTCAATGATCATCCCGGTATTTGACGCGTCGTAAGCAAGGATTGGGAGATTCAAGGCCTCCGCGACGGGCTGTGCGGTTTCTTCCGTACGTCGGTACGATGTCGAGTAAACGGCATCGACACCCGCGACTACATCGGCGTCGACCAGTTGTCGAGCTAACTCGGCCGCACGACGCTTGCCAGGCTCGCTGAGTCCGGGATCATCCGTCGGTAAGGTCGCCTTCTCGGCATGACGAACGAAAATGACTGTGGTCGTTGCCTGAGATTCAAAAAACCACGCCAATCCCAGCGCGATCGCGGAATAAATGAGGATGACTTGAATGCGACGTCGGCGCCGACGTCGGCGCCGATCAATATCTGACTTGGAGTTTTGCATGGAGTGCGACTTTACTCGTCCTCGCGGTCGTCGGCAACGACCTGATATTCGCCCTCGATGACGCCGCCCACTCTCTCCGCACTTCCTGGATCACCGCCACTATTTCCACCGGGCGGCGCCTGGCCGCCCATTTTTCGCTTGAACCACCACACTCGTATGCCAATCAGGGCAGCCATAATCAGAACGATACTGCCCAGGATCACGAATGCGAAGAAACCCAGAACAATTGACGCGCCGATTGCCAGCGCACCAACGATGACAACGAAAATATTCGCAATTGGATTTCCGGCAGGGAACCCGCGATCAGTCGAGGAATACTTCAATCCGCTTTCCTTGTATAAAAACCTTCAAACCATGGCGTCCGCTTTTCGCCGACCCAGAAATCGAACTCCGCGAAGGTCGGGTCGTTCTCACAAGGATATGCCGTCTCTTCCAACGCTGCGGTCAATTCCTCATAGGCCTTGTGACCAGCCGTTCTGCCCAGTATGGAGCCATTCTTATGATGAGATGAATAAATACATAACTATCATGATCTTACCGACTATTATTAAACTTGGAATCACCACCTATTCTGAGCACCTCAGGGACTCAGACAGCCAAATTTGAAAGTCATTCGCGCTATTTTCAACAAACAATAGCCGTGGAGGTTGAATCCTCCCGATTCAGCAAGCACAATGCGCAGCGCTCAATCAGACACCGGAGAGGTGGCAGAGCGGTTGAATGCACTGGTCTTGAAAACCAGCAAGGGTTAATAGCCCTTCGTGGGTTCAAATCCCACCCTCTCCGCCAAACAGTAAACGCCTCCTCCTTGGGGGCGTTTTTGTTTGCCGACCTGCGTTATCCTTCCTGACCCAGCAATAGGAGCACACTCTTGGCTACGATCCTCATCACCGGCTGCAACCGCGGCATCGGACTCCAACTCGCTACGCAACTGCATGCGCGTGGCGATTCTGTTATTGGCGTTTGCAGGAGTGCAAACGACGAGCTAAACGCACTCGGCATTCGATTGATCTCCGGCATCGATGTCGGGGACGGCGAATCGGTCGCGCGATTGCGAGACGAACTTGACGGTACGCCAATCGATGTCTTGATCAACAATGCAGGCATTTTGCGCACGGACGAATTTGGCAGCATTGACTACGACGATATGCTGACTCAATACAACGTGAATACACTCGGTCCGCTGCGCGTTACCGAAGCATTGCAAGCTAATCTTCGGGAAGGCTCGAAGGTGGCTATCGTTTCCAGTCGAGTGGGTTCCATCGCGGACAACGGTTCCGGAAACTACTACGGCTACCGTGCGTCGAAAACAGCCGTCAATCAGATTGGAACTAACCTGATGCACGAGTTCAAACCTAAAGGGATTTCAGTCGCTATTCTGCATCCGGGCCTCGTCGCGACTGAAATGACGGGGGGGCAAGGAATAACGCCAGAGGAATCAGCCACGGGGTTGATTAAGCGTATTGATGACCTCACTATCGAATCCACAGGCGGCTTCTGGCACGCTGAAGGCTATACACTTCCGTGGTAGAATTTGACCACTCGCAACCCTAAGGACATACACGAATGCAAGATAATCTAAATTCAATGGCGCCCGTTTCCAGCCTCGCGGTCGAGGACCGATCGGCGTTCATTTGGAAATGCTATGCGCATGTTGTTGGGGCAATTCTGGCGCTCATCGCGGTCGAATACTATTTGTTCAGTTCCGGTGCTGCCGGAGCGATCGCGCAAACAATGATGCGGAGCCCAATGGGGGTCGTCGTCGGCTTTATTGGACTTAGCTGGGCAGCCGGCCATATGGCCCATCGTCTCGAATCAACGGCCGCTCAATATGCCGCTTTCGCCGCATTTGTCATGCTGTGGGCGGTGATGTTCGTGCCGATTCTCGGTTATGCGATTATTTACGGGCAGGAACGCGGCGTTAACATCATCGAAGATGCTGCCGTCGTGACCGTCTTCGGCTGCGCCGCGTTGATCGCAACGGTGATGATAACGCGCAAGGATTTCTCGTTCTTGCGAGGAGTCATGGTGTGGGGATTCTTCATCGCCATCGGATTGATCGTCGCGTCATTGTTGCTTGGCTTTAACCTGGGAACCTGGTTTTCGGTCGGCATGATTGGCTTCGCCGGTATCGCGGTTCTTTATGACACATCAAACATCATGCATCACTACCCGCAGGACAAGTACGTTGCGGCGTCGATGGCGCTGTTTGCGTCAATCGCGATGATGTTCTTCTATATTTTGCGTTTGTTTATGAGTCGCGACTAGAACAGCCACGACTTGGACTGGAATAAATGGGGTCAGGGTCCGAAAGGGCTCTGACCCTTTTTTTTGTTTCTATGCTGTGATGACTTCTACGCCGCCCATGTATGGCTGCAATACCGCTGGCACGCGAATGCTGCCGTCATCATTCTGATAGTTCTCCATCACTGCAATTAACGCCCTGCCTGCCGCAACGCCCGAGCCATTCAATGTGTGAATCAACTCTGGTTTCCCTGTATCGGGATTTCTGCGGCGTGCCTTCATGCGGCGCGCCTGGAAGTCGTTGTAGTTGCTGCACGAGGATATCTCTCGATACTTCTGCTGACCCGGCAGCCAGACCTCGATGTCGTAGGTCTTCGTCGATCCGAAACCGACGTCACCTGCACACAGCGCTACCACGCGATACGGTAGTTCCAGTTTCTGCAGGATCACCTCTGCGTGTCCGGTCAATGTCTCAAGTGCGTCCATCGAATCGGACGCAGCCACGAAATGCACGAGCTCTACTTTCTCGAACTGATGCTGGCGAATCATGCCCCGCGTGTCCTGCCCGTAGGAACCCGCCTCTGAACGAAAACACGGCGTATGCGCCACGTAATGTTTCGGTAATTCATCCACCTCGAAAATCGCATCACGCGCGAGGTTCGTAACCGGAACTTCGGCTGTCGGAATCAGGTAATACGGCGGCTCGTTGCTGGTTCGAAAAAGATCTTCTTCGAACTTCGGCAGATTCCCGGTCCCAACGAGTGCGTCAGCCTGGACGAGATACGGCACGTATTTTTCTTCGTAGCCGTGTTCCTCAGTGTGTGTATCAAGCATGAGCTGAATGAGCGCGCGCTGCATTCGCGCCAACGGTCCCGATATGACCGTGAATCTGGAGCCGGAGATCTTGCTCGCCGCTTCGAAGTCGATCATGCCGAGGTTTTCACCCAGCGCAATGTGATCTTGTGCGTCGAAACCGAGCTCGGTTGGCTCGCCCCAAAGCCGGACTTCCTTATTGTCGCTTTCGTCCCTGCCGTCAGGAACGCTGTCGTCGAGAAGGTTGGGCAGATCGAGTTCAATATCACGAAGCTGGGACTGAATATTCTGTAATGCCGTTTCCGAGCTTGCCAGGCGATCGCCGAGATCTTTGACGGCTGCCAGAAGCGGCTCGATATCTTCGCCCTGCGCTTTCGCCTTACCGACACTCTTGGCGCTCGAGTTTCTCTCACTCTGCAATTGCTCTGTTTCCATCTGCAACGCCTTGCGACGTTCCTCGAGTGATAAATAGGCATCGGCATCAAACGAATAGCCGCGTCGAGCAAGGTTCGCAGCGACGTCGGCTGCGGAACTGCGAAGTAATTTAGGATCTATCATGGTTTTGGTCGGGTCTGCTGTTGCTGGTTACGTTTCTCGATCTCATCGAGTTTCTCGCGAATTCTGATCTCGAGTCCGCGAGGCACGGGATGATAATACTTCGCCGGGCTCATGTCGTCCGGAAAGTACGTTTCGCCCGCGGCATGCCCCTCTTCTTCGTCATGCGCATAGCGATAGTCATCGCCATAGCCAAGGTCTTTCATGAGGCTGGTCGGCGCATTACGGAGGTGCAGCGGCACTTCCAGCGACCCTTTTAATCGCGCATCCTCCATCGCGGCCTTGGCGGCGATGTAAACGGCGTTACTCTTCGGCGCACAAGCGAGGTAAACAACGACATGAGCGATCGCGAGCTCTCCTTCGGGACTGCCAAGACGCTCCTGTGCTTCCCACGCGTTAAGCGTCATCTGCAGACTGCGAGGATCGGCGTTGCCGATATCCTCCGACGCAACGCGAATCAACCGTCTGGCTATGTACAAGGGATCACAGCCGCCATCGAGCATGCGCATCAGCCAGTAGAGCGCCGCGTCAGGATCGGTTCCGCGAATCGATTTGTGCAGTGCTGAGATCTGGTCGTAGAAATACTCGCCCTTCTTGTCGAAGCGCCGTCGACTTCCTGACGCCACCTCTTTGACGATCTCCTCGCTGATTTCGCCGCTCTCCGCCAGGTCCGCAGCCAATTCCAACAGATTCAGAGATCGTCTGGCGTCGCCGTCCGCTGCGACTGCAATGAGCTGCAGTGATTCGTCGCCGATTGAGTAGCGGCCACCCAACCCGCGTTCCTCATCGATCAAAGCGCGCTTGAGGATGTCCTTAAGATCCTCAACTTCGAGCATCTTGAGCACGTACACACGCGCTCGGGACAACAAGGCGTTATTGAGCTCGAACGACGGATTTTCGGTCGTCGCTCCAATGAACGTCAGCGTGCCATTTTCGACAAATGGCAAGAACGCATCCTGTTGTGATTTATTGAAGCGATGCACTTCGTCCAGAAACAGAATTGTACTGCGCTTATGCATCTGGCGTATCTGCTCCGCCTCAGCGACAGCCGCCCGGACATCTTTGACACCAGCCATCACGGCCGATAGCGCGATGAAGTGTGAGTCCGTGGTTGCGGCGATCATCCGTGCGAGCGTTGTCTTGCCCGTCCCAGGAGGCCCCCAGAACACCATTGAATGCGCACGGCCCTGGGTGATCGCACGATGTAGAGGCTTGCCGTCCGCCAGGAGATGACGTTGGCCATAGAACTCCGACAACGTCGCCGGTCGCATGCGATCGGCTAGCGGACGTTCAATGTCACTTTCAGTCGTAAACAGGTCAGTCAATGTTCGCGCTTGGCCAAATGTTCCTCGACTCGCAGACACCACCCACCGATGCCTGCCAGACCGATCAGAAGACCCGCAATTATACCCGCCGCGTCCGCGCCGACGTCGAGCCATTCGGCGGTGCGATAAACCACCATCCGCTGACAGGCTTCAATCACAAGCCCGAATGCCAGCAAACCCAATCCGATTTTCCAATACGAGTTCTTCCGGAAGAGGCCCGCGAACCACAAGGACAGGATCAGAAAGGTAATTCCGTGCAACCACTTGTCGATATCCCGGTACCAGCGCAATCCGCCGACTTTGTCATCCCAGAACCATACGGCAGGCATCAACGTCGCCGCGAGGACTATAAACAGAATGATCAGGCTGGCTAACTGCCAACGGCGGGCGTGGCGAAGCTCCAGCATCAGGGCTCCGCGGACTCGCTGACAACGGGAGTGCCGACGAGATCGACATCATCAGGAACGACGAATTCGAAGCGCTCGGCATCGATCGGCTCGTTGAGTTTTACGTCATACAGGGAAACGATCGTTGTCTGTTCAAGATTATCGAAGAACACCATGCGTCGTAACTCAGCGTCGATGAAACCCAGCTCAACACGGTTGAAACCACTGTTCTTATCTTTCGGCTCCAGGCGAACCCAGGTAGTGATTTTTTCGATTGTGGTGCCGCCAAAATCAAACTGCTCGAGCGCGTTTTCGGAACCACCCAGCAACAACGCCGGCGTATTCGCCAGCGCTTCCGCCTGCGGCTTAACCGTCACCTGCTCGAGGTCGAGGTCGTAACTCCAGATATTGAGTCCATCGGCGACCAGCCACTGTTCGTAGGGCTCGTTGTATGACCAACGAAAGCGCGTTGGCCGTTCTATTTCAAGCGTGCCGCTCGTACGCTCAACAATGCTGCCCTCGGCATCGATGAGTGACTGTTCGAATCGCCCGTCGAGCGTGATGACATCGGTCAGGAAGTCGTTTACAAGCTTCTCACCAAGGTCGTCCACGCTGGATTGCGCCCGCGCACCCGCCGCCGCAAGCATCAGCGCCAAAAATAATGTGATCTTCTTATTCATCTTTCGCCGGTGTCGGAACCAATATCTCTCGTGTGCCATTTGACTGCAGCGGACCCACCATGCCTGCAGCCTCCATTGCTTCTACCATTCTTGCCGCCCGGTTGTAGCCTATTTTCAAGCGACGTTGGACGCCGGATATCGAGGCTTTACGGGTGTCCAGCACGACCTGAACGGCCTGATCATATAACGCATCTTGCTCTGAATCCTCGTATTCGCCGGGCTTGTCAATTCCGGCCAGTCCTGGGGTTGGACCCGATGGACCGTCCAAAATTTCATCGATATAACGGGGAGCACCACTTTTCTTCAGGTGCCTGACGACCGCGTGAACTTCGTTGTCGTCAACAAATGCGCCGTGAACACGTGTCGGCAGCGAGGTTCCGGGTGGCAAGTACAACATGTCGCCATGACCCAGCAGATTCTCGGCGCCCATCTGATCGAGAATCGTTCTGGAGTCGACCTTCGCAGATACCTGAAATGCGATGCGAGTCGGGACGTTTGCTTTGATCAGGCCGGTGATGACGTCAACAGACGGTCGCTGCGTCGCGAGAATCATATGGATGCCGGATGCTCGAGCCTTCTGCGCAAGTCGCGCAATCAGCTCTTCCACCTTCTTGCCGACAATCATCATCATGTCCGCGAGCTCATCGATGATGACGACGATAAACGGCAACGGCGTCAATGTCGGATGCTCAATCGGCTTGTCTTCATCAAAGAGATCGGGGGGCTTGAAAGTCGGGTCCTTGAGTGGCTCACCAGCCGCGATCGCCTCGCGCACCTTGCGGTTGTAACCGCCGATATTGCGAACGCCGAGCGTCGACATCAGGCGATACCGCCGATCCATCTCGGCAACGCACCATCGCAATGAATTTGCCGCCTCTTTCATGTCTGTGACGACCGGGGCGAGCAGATGAGGAATGCCCTCGTAAACCGACAGCTCGAGCATCTTGGGATCGATCATGATCAAGCGAACGTGTTCTGGCTGCGTCTTATAGAGAATACTCAGTACCATCGCATTAATACCGACGGACTTTCCGGATCCGGTCGTGCCGGCAATCAGCAGGTGCGGCATGCGGGCAAGATCTGCAACGACAGAATGACCACCAATGTCTTTGCCGAGTGCCAGTGTGAGCGGCGATGCAAGGTCATCATAAGCACGAGACTTCAGTATTTCGCCGAGCGTGACCAATTGACGATTCTCGTTCGGAATCTCCAACCCAACGAAAGACTTGCCAGGAATGACCTCTACGATTCGTACACTAACAACGGATAGAGACCGTGCCAGATCCTTGGAAAGACTCGCGATCTGACTCACCTTAACGCCCGGTGCCGGGTCGAGCTCGAATCGCGTGATGACAGGTCCCGGTGATACTGACCTCACCTCAACATCGATACCGAAGTCTTTTAGCTTCAGCTCGACCAGGCGTGACATCGCCTCAAGCGACTCTTTCGAGTAACCGGGCTTTTGCTCCGGCGGATCATCTAGCAGCGACAAGGGCGGCAGCTCTCCAGCCGCCGGTGGATCAAACAAGGGAACCTGACGTTCTTTCTCCGCGCGTTCGCTGGGCTCGAGCGTCGACATGACGGGCTCTATTCTCGGCTTCGCACGAGTTTCCTTGAGCTTTTTCTCAACTTTGACAATGTCCTGACGCGCGGCGGCGCTGCGTCGCCCTTCTGCCTTGTCGCGCAGTTCATCGACCTTGCGTCGCGCCCTTTCGAATCCCACCAGCGACCAGTGGCCGATGCGATCCATGACGTGGATCCAGGAAATCCCAAGGAACAGCGAAATCGACGCTACCCAGAGACAGAACAATAAAGTGCTGGCACCGAGCAACTTCATAACACCGGCGAGCCAGTCGCCGAGCGCCTGACCGATGATGCCACCGGCCGTCTCGTTGAAGCCCACCGCTGAAAAATGCAGGGTCGACAGCGCGCAACTGGTCGCCAACGTCGCCAGAAAACCGCCAAGCCTGAGACTGAAGTCGAGCTTCGTCAGCTCAATTTGAGTCTTTTGTTCGCGGTACAGCATCCAACCGAAGAAGAAGACCATGACAGTGAATAAATAGGCTGGCCGACCAAATCCGGTAAACAACAGATCCGCGACCCAGGCGCCAGCCCGACCAATGCCATTGCTTACCGTGTCGCTGCTTGTCGTCTGAAACGGGCCCGGGTCCGCCGGATTATAGGTGAATAAGGCGAACCACAGTATTAGCGCAAGCGCACCGAAAACGTATAGCGCTCCTTCGCGCAATGCCCTGTGCACCTGAGACGACAGGCGCGCTTCTACTTGCTTGGTTTTCGTGGCTCTTGCCATAAAGATTCTGTTTTCCCTACACTAGCCCCTAGGGCTTCGCTTCCGCATATAAAATTGCCCGCATATTAAGACCTTCTGCGGGCGATTCTGTGCTCCATCATTGTTACGGATAAATTATACATGAGTGACTTGAAACATTGCCGGGTTCTGATACTTGGATCCGGGCCTGCAGGATACGCTGCCGCTGTCTACGCAGCTCGTGCCAACCTCAATCCGGTCATGGTCACCGGTATCGAGCAAGGCGGCCAGCTAATGACGACCACCGATGTCGATAACTGGCCCGGCGATGTCGAGGGACTTCAGGGCCCCGAACTCATGGATCGCATGCTTCGCCATGCGCAGCGGTTCAATACCGAGATCGTGAACGATCACATTCATACCGCGGACCTGTCGCAGCGCCCGTTCAAGCTTGAGGGTGACTATGCTACCTACACCTGCGATGCATTAATCATCTCAACCGGCGCTACAGCAATGTATCTGGGACTGCCCTCTGAAGAAGCCTACAAAGGCCGAGGCGTATCCGCCTGCGCGACCTGTGACGGTTTCTTCTATCGTGGCAAGCCGGTCGCCGTCATTGGTGGTGGCAACACGGCCGTCGAGGAAGCCCTCTATCTGAGCAATATCGCCTCGAAAGTAACGCTCGTGCATCGCAGAGATGAGTTGCGAGCCGAAAAGATTCTGCAAGACCATCTCTTTGAGAAAGAGCGCAATGGCAACGTCGAGATCCAATGGGATAGCAATCTTGATGAAGTCCTGGGCGATGACGCGGGCGTCACGGGTATGCGAATTCGCAGCGCAAAAGACGAAGCGGTCACGACCGATATCGACGTTGATGGCGTGTTTATCGCGATCGGCCATAAACCGAACACCAGCCTGTTCGATGGACAGCTGGACATGAAGAACGGCTACATCATCGTGAAATCCGGAATCGAAGGTAACGCGACGGCGACCAGCATGCCCGGCGTATTCGCGGCGGGCGACGTAGCCGATCAGATTTATCGCCAGGCGATCACATCCGCCGGCATCGGATGTATGGCTGCTCTGGATGCTGAGAAGTATGTTGACGCGCTTGAGGATCAGCCAGCCGCGGGGTGACGCTGCTGCCGGATAGAACCCACTGCGGACAACGCCGAGAAGCGTGCGATAGAGTGTCCCCATGAAGGTTACTGTCAACAACAGCATGTCTGATATCACGCGCGACGACTGGAATCGCGTCGCGGGCGATGAATATCCTTTCCTCAGCCACGAGTTCCTGCAACTCGCCGAACAGACCGGGTGCGTGTCGCCGGATGCCGGCTGGTCGCCCCGTCACTTAACGATCTCCGACGGAACCCGGCTTCGCGCGGCAATGCCCCTCTACGAAAAAAGCCATTCATGGGGCGAATTCGTTTTCGATTGGGCCTGGGCCAATGCCTATGAGCAGGCGGGTCTCGAGTACTACCCAAAGCTGGTCTCGGCCGTTCCATTTACGCCTGCGCCCAGTAATCGCTTTTTGCTTGCCGATCCCGACGACGCGGACGCTGCAAACTCGCTATTGCAAGCGGCCGTCGCGCTGGCCACCGAAACTGAGTGCTCGTCGCTGCATATACAATTTCCGTCCGAGGCCGACTTGCCGTTTCTTAAAGACGCGGGATTTTTGATTCGCAAAGACTGCCAATTCCACTGGCACAATAACGACTATTCAAGTTTCGATGATTTCTTGAACACCTTCACATCGGCCAAACGTAAGAAGGCACGGCGTGACCGCCGCCGCGTGCGGGAAAGTGGCGTCAATTTTCGTCGACTACGGGGCGCCGAGATTGACGCCGACACCTGGTCAGTTGTTTACCGCCTCATCAGCCGGACGTTCATGATTCGGGGGTCGATGCCCTACTACAGCGAAGCATTTTTTCGCGGCCTTAGCGACCAAATTCCGGGCGGCGTTCTCGTCATTCTTGCGGAGATTGAATCCAAACCGGTCGCCGCCGCAGTTTTCTTCGAAAGCGACTCGCACTTGTACGGCAGATACTGGGGCAGCGATGGCCATTACGATTCCCTGCACTTCGAGACCTGTTACTACCAGGGCATCGACTACTGTATTGAAGCAGGCAAACAGGTGTTCGAGCCGGGTACTCAAGGCGAACACAAAATCAGTCGAGGTTTCTCGCCGGTATCGACATGGTCCGCACATTGGCTCGCACACCCGCAATTCTCGAATGCCATCGAGGAGTACCTGAACGAGGAAGCTAAGCATGTCGATCGCTATATTGATGCGGTTGACTCGCATACCCCCTACAAGAATCAGGTCGACGAAGAATGAGCAATAGCCGTGTCATTTGGCTCAGCCCCGACGATCCGCCGACTAGCTTCCCACCCGTCTCGGCAGCGCTCGCCGAACCTGACGGCTTGCTCGCGGCCGGCGGAGACCTCAGTGCCGCGCGATTGCTGTACGCGTATCGCAAGGGAATTTTTCCCTGGTATGACGATGGCCAGCCGTTGTTGTGGTGGTCGCCCGACCCACGGTGCGTTTTCCTGCCCGGGGATTATCGCGTCTCGCGCCGCTTGCAGCGCGAACTCAAAAGCTCCAGCGCGGAAATTCGCGTCAACACTCGTTTCTCCGATGTGGTGCAACGCTGCGCCGGACCGCGAAAATCGGAACAGGGAACCTGGATCACGCCAGAAATAATGCGCGCTTTTGACGGTCTCCACGAACACCGATGGGCTCACTCGGTTGAAGTGTGGGAGTCGGGGGAACTCATCGGAGGCCTCTATGGCCTCGCGATTGGTCGGGTGTTTTTCGGCGAGTCGATGTTCAGTCGAAAGACCAATGCGTCGAAGATCGCCCTGCTATATCTCGCCAATCGCCTGAATGCCGGCGATATTGAGCTTCTGGATTGCCAGGTAATTTCCGGCCATTTGATGACACTCGGGGCCAGATCAATGCCTCGAAACGACTTCGTAGAAACGCTCGAATCGGCCTGCAAACCGGCCGCCCGACTAACGAATTGGCCCGATACGCCACTGGCATGCTCACAATTGTTGACGTCTTAGCCTCTAATCACGTTACGGCGCATTGCATTGCTGGCGGTGTTTCTGCACAATTCGCCGGCCTTTTAGTACTAGAGTGAATTTAATCCCTTGGCGAAAGAAGAAGCCATCCAGATGGAAGGCGTCGTAACTGAGACGCTGCCCAACACGACTTTTCGAGTTGAACTCGAAAACGGTCACGTGGTGACTGCGCATATCTCCGGAAAAATGCGTAAGAACTACATTCGAATATTGACCGGTGACAAAGTCACGGTCGAGCTGACACCTTACGACCTGAGCAAAGGCCGCATCGTCTACCGAGGCCGCTAGCCAGGACTCAAGAGTCCTCTGGCAGGTGCTCGAGTTCCTTTAGCACCGGTTCCGAAATCAACTCCAGGCTGTCGTCGTTATTGACGACGATTTTAACGTGCCCGCCTTTTGCGAGACTGCCAAAAAGCAGCTCTTCGGCGAGCGGTCGTTTTATCTGTTCCTGTATGATTCTGGCCATCGGTCTGGCACCCATCTGCGGATCATAGCCACGCTCAGCAATCCAGTTCCGCGCCGCATCATCAAGTTCGAGCGTCACGTTGTTGTTATCAAGCTTGGCCTCTAACTCGACAACCAGCTTATCGACGACGCGTTTGATCGAATCGAGTTCGAGCGATGCAAACTGGATAATCGCATCCAGTCGGTTACGGAATTCTGGAGTGAATTTCTTCTTGATGATCGACATCCCATCGGAGCTATGGTCCTGCTCGGTAAATCCGATCGACGCGCGGCTCATTTCCTGAGCACCGGCGTTAGTCGTCATGACCAGTATGACGTTTCTGAAATCCGCCTTGCGGCCATTGTTATCGGTCAATGTTCCGTGATCCATAACCTGCAGCAGAAGATTGAAAACCTCGGGGTGAGCCTTCTCAATTTCATCAAGTAAAACAACAGCATGCGGGTTCTTGCTAACAGCTTCCGTTAACAGTCCGCCCTGGTCAAATCCGACGTATCCGGGCGGTGCACCGATGAGACGAGACACCGTGTGGCGCTCCATGTATTCGGACATATCAAAGCGCAGCAATTCGACGCCCATGAGCATTGCGAGCTGACGCGTAACCTCCGTCTTACCGACACCGGTCGGGCCGGCAAACAGAAACGCACCAATGGGTTTCTCTTCATCCCGTAACCCGGAGCGCGACATCTTGATCGCCCCGCTCAACGCTGCAATGGCCTGATCCTGACCAAAGATGGTCAGCTTCAAATCCCGATCCATCGTACGCAACGCATCGCGATCCGAGGACGAAACACTTTTCTCAGGAATCCGCGCCATTTTCGCGACAATGCCTTCGACCATTCGAACGGTGACTCGCTTGCCACGTTCCGCGACAGGTTTCAGCCGCAAATTCGCGCCGGCTTCATCCATCACGTCGATCGCTTTGTCCGGCAAGTAGCGATCGTTGATATGGCGGGCGGACAATTCGGCCGCGGCTTCGAGCGCGGGATTGTCGTATTTGATGCCGTGATGTTCTTCGAATCGTGTTTTCAGGCCTTTCAGTATTGCGACCGTCTCTTCAACACTAGGCTCTGGCACGTCGATCTTCTGGAACCGCCTGGCCAGTGCATGGTCCTTTTCAAAGATGCCCCGGTACTCGGCATAGGTTGTTGAACCGATACACCGGATGTCGCCATTAGCCAGAACAGGCTTAATCAGGTTACTGGCATCCATGACGCCACCAGAGGCCGCTCCGGCGCCAATAACTGTATGAATTTCATCAATAAAGAGGATGGCGCCCGGATCGTCGCGCACTTCCGCGATCACGCCCTTCAGGCGTTTCTCGAAATCACCTCGATACTTGGTTCCGGCAATCAGCGTTCCCATATCGAGCGCGTAGATCGTGCTACCCGTCAGCACCTCGGGAACACGTTCTTCCACGATCATTCGCGCCAGACCTTCTGCCAGAGCGGTCTTTCCCACGCCGGCCTCACCAACGTAGAGCGGATTGTTCTTGCGCCGGCGGCACAGGATCTGAACGGTACGTTCGATTTCGAGTTCGCGACCAATCAGCGGATCGATCTTGCCCTGCACCGCGAGCTCGTTGAGGTTGGTCGCATATTTCTCAAGCGCCGATACTTCCGGTTCAGCTGCGGACTCCTGTTGCGGATCGCCTTCCTCTTCGCTGCCCTCGCCCGGAATCTGCGGCATGCCGTGGGAAATGAAATTGACCACATCGAGCCGCGAAATATCCTGCAAACTCAGGAAATAGACTGCCTGAGACTGCTTTTCCGAGAAAATCGCGACCAGGACATTGCGGCCCGTCACTTCTTTCTTGCCGCTGGACTGCACATGAAAAACAGCGCGCTGCAGCACTCGCTGAAATCCCAGCGTTGGCTGCACCTCGGTATCATCCTCGTCCGGCAAGACGGGAGTTTGCTCATCGATGCATTCGGTTAATTGCCGACGCAATTCCGGAATATTCGAGTCACAGGATTTCAGGACCTCGTGCACAGCCGGAATATCCAGCAATGCGAGCAACAAGTGTTCTACCGTCATGAACTCGTGACGGTAGTCTCGCGCTCTTTGAAACGCTTCGTTCAAACAAAATTCGAGCTCACTGCTCAACATATCCAGGCCTCGTTATCCTTTCAGGATTCTTCCATCGTGCACAGCAACGGATGTTGGTGCTGATTGGCGATACTCATGACTTGCGCCACTTTTGTTTCGGCAATTTCATGACTAAATACGCCGCAGATCCCCTTACCCTTGGTATGCACCTCGAGCATAACCTGCGTCGCTCGTGTCCTTACCATGCCAAAAACCGACTCCAGAATATCAACAACGAACTCCATGGGAGTGAAATCGTCGTTTATCAGGACGACACGGTACAAAGACGGCGGCTTAACCTTCGGCTTCGCCTCATCAACGGCCAGATCAAAGCCGTCGCGCTGTTCTATGTCGGTAGGTCGATTACTCATTGCGTTTTGGGGGTTTTCACTTAAAAGTCAATAATCTGCTTGTTCGTGCTGCAGTTCAACCCGTATCATCGGGTCGCTACGTTAGTAGCTATACCAGCCACAGTTAATAGTTTCGTTGAATATGAATTCAAGAGCCAACTGGCCATTTTTTTCCAGCTTCGACAGCGGCGCTGTCAACAGGTTGTTACCGCCATTGGTAAGCCTGTTGCTTGTCGTGTTGATTG
>RCNG010000009.1_pt1 | contig 98240 bp, 72 predicted proteins | sample 2041371 | NCBI WGS metagenome assembly RCNG01 (sample SAMN09708227, study PRJNA481090) | Marine sediment metagenome, whole genome shotgun sequencing project. | biome: marine sediment; feature: ocean; material: sediment; isolation source: Sewage treatment plant 1 marine sediment (STP1) ... | reverse complement strand
CCCGGTCCGAGACGAAGAGGATATTCTGCCACGTCTGCCCCCCGTCCGTGGTCTTGAACAGGCCGCGTTCCTGATTTAATCCATAAAGATGCCCCAGAGCAGCGGCATACACAACATCCGGGTCTTTGGGATCGATCACGATCCGGGGGATGTGGTGGGAATCGTGCAGCCCCATGTTCCTCCAGCTCTTTCCCCCGTCCAGGGACTTGAAGATCCCGGTACCGGAGTAGGAACTGCGGGCCATGAGGACCTCTCCGGTCCCCACCCAGACGATGTCCGGGTTCGAGGGCGCGATGGCGATACACCCGATGGCGAAGGCCGACTCCTTCTCGAAGACCGGATCCCAGGTGGTGCCGTTGTTCACGGACTTCCAGAGGTTCCCCGATCCGGGCCCCAGGTAGATCGTGAAGGGCTGCTCCGGATGGCAGGCGATAGCTTCGATGCGGCCTCCCTGCAGCTCAGGCCCCACGGCCCGCCATTCGAGGTCCTTGAAGGGGGACTCGGCCGCGAGCCGCTGATGAAACTCCCAGGACTTCATGCGCTCCTCGGGAGATGTGGCCTGGGCATTCGCCAGAAGGCTCAGGGAGATAAGGAAAACAGCAAGTAAAGGGAGAGGATATAATTTCATGACCGGCTCCTGTGTCCTTAGGCTATTAAAAACCGGCCCACACTTCAAGTCTTACGGATACGGGAGGAGGCCACCTCGCGGAATTGGGATCGATGGGCGGTCCGGGACATAGGGAAAAACAGGCACGGGAAATCCCCTCAGGTTATTTCCGGATCAACTCCAAGGCGTACTCGAGCTCCGTGTCCCGGCCTGCAAGCAGGTCCTGGATGGTTCGTGTGAAAGGATAGTCGGGGATGATCCCCCGATCCCGGGGCTCATATCCGGAGACCGCCATGTGGTAGCGGAGCAGGGCCAACCTGATCCGCAGGCCCGTGTTGGGCAGGGTTAGTTCCGGCATGAAACCCGAGGTATTGCCGTAGTATCCGGCCCCGCACTCCTCCCCCACGAATTTGACTCGTTTGTGAAAATGCAGGATCGAGGTGCACTCTCCGGATCCGGAGAAGCTCCGGCCGGAAATGAGAACCATGACCTTGCCTTGAAAGGTCGGTTGTATCGGCTTCTGCTCACCCAGGTTGGGATGAAACATCAGGTCGAAGGTCCCCTTGTCGTTTTTGCGCAGCATTTTTTTCAGGTTCGATTCCAGGTCCGGGGCATCGATGTATTCGAGAAAGGAAAATCTGTCCCGCATAACCTCCAGGTGGGTGTAGAACATATACGGTTCAGCCAAGAGGCGGGAGACCAACAGCTTTCCGTTCATGTCCGCCCCGCCACCGTTCTCGCGCAGGTCGACGAGGAGGTTATTGATGGCTTTCGACTCCAGCTCCCGGAAGATCTCGGCCAGCAGAGACGGATAGGACTTGCCAAGGCTGCGATAAGGGCTGTCCCCAAAAGTGCGTATCGTGAGCACGGCCGTATCGCCGTGGTACTCCACCTCCATGGGCGGAAGAGATTTCATTGTTCCGGGATACCGCTCCCCGGCGATCCTGTTCATAGACCGGGGCCGCACACCATCGACGGTGATGGTGCGGCAGGAGCCCCCTGCAGGATTCGCGAGGGTGATCGTGAATGACGTGGACACACCGTAGAGGAGGGCGTACAAGGTACCGAAATACTCCGTGCGTTCCAGCCGCCTGTATTTGGATGTCTCTATGCGCCCGTCCGAAGGGATGTGCTCGAACATATCCTCCAGGATCTCGGCCATCTGCCTGTCGTTGATGGCCAGGACCGCTTCCCCCTCCTTGATGTCCGGATCACTGCTGTAATTGCGGAAGAGATATGCACTGCCGCGGACGTAGCGCAGGTTGAAGGGGAGCAAGTAGGCTTGGTTGGAGAGATATCTGCCGTAGGCCGTTGAGCTCCTCACACCCGTGTGCCCGTCATTGACCAGGGCGATCAGCCAGGCCACGTGCCTGTGAAACTCCGGCTCGGTCATGGGGCGGCCGATCTTTTCGGCGACTTTGTCGAAATACCGGTCCATCTCCTCCTTCGAGGAATAGCAATAGAGCCCGGCATGCCCCTCCTCCAAGGCGGTGCGTAGGAGCGCGAGATCCTGCTTGAGCACTTCCCCTGGATACACTTTGTCAGGATCGAATCCGATGTCCTGGCCAGGGAAACCCGAGGCCGAGCCGGCCAGGCCCAAAACGGCCACGATAAACACAGTTACTACACACAGGATCTTGTTTGATGTCCGCATCCGAGGCTCCTTGTGATCCGATTCCCAGGGACTCCACACCCCTTCTATACCTACGTGTTTCATTGGATCGGGTTATTCCGATCCTTCCCGTTCCGGGGACTCAGCGCACGGATTCGGTCCGATCCATGATCTTAAGTGCACCCTGGAGATCGATCTCCGGGCCCGAGACCTGGATGGTGTAGTCCCCGGACCTGGCGAACTGGAAATACTGGGTGAAGTAGGGCCGCGGGCTGTCAACCCTCTCCTGCACAAGGTCCCACCGGATCTGGTTGAAGCCCTTTCTCCCAGAGTGCCTAGCCTCCCAGATGCTACGTCCGCGTGCGTCCTTCACAGAGATGGTGACATCAGCATCCCGATCCAGGAAAAAGGTGATGGGGACCTTCTCCATGGTGCTGTACTTGGGATCGCGGTGGGTGTCGTTGATCCAGGGCAGGTAGGCCGCTGGCGTATCGAACAGGCGAGGCTCCTTAGGCCCTCCCCTCTCGAAAGCCTCCTGAAGGGGACGGAGGTTCAGCTTGTAGATCCCCCGGCCGTGGGTCCCCACCACAAGGTCCATCTCCCGCTCCTGGATCACCAAGTCGGATATCGCCGTGGCCGCCATCCCCGGTCCCAGCAGCGACCAGCTTCGCCCCCGGTCCGTGGATACGAATACACCCCGGTACAGCCCGGCGTACAGGATGTTTTCATTGGTAGGATCCTCCAGGATGACGTAGGCCACCTCATCCGGGAGGTTGCCGGTCAGGGACCGCCACTCCCGGCCGTGGTCCTCGGACACGAAGAGGTAGTTGGCGAGGTCGTCGTCGTTGATCCCGGCCACGGCTGTATAAACCCGTTTTTCCTTGAAGCGGGAGGGGCAGATGCTCCGGATGTAGTGGTCTGGCAGCCCCTCGGAAAGCTCGGTCCATTCGACGCCGTCATTGTGGGTCACCCAGAACGCTCCCCTGTCCGTGCCGGCATAGAGCAGGCCCGGCTTGAGAGGACTCTCTGCGATCGCCCCCATGGCGCCGGTCCGCTTCCCTGGATATGCCGATCCCGTGAGATCCGGGCTGATCATGCGCCAGGCGTCTCCCCGATTCAGGCTTTTGAAGATATAATTGCCGCCGTGGTAGAGGGTGAGGCGGTTGTGCGGGGAGATAAAATAGGGAGCGACGAAGGCATACCGGAGCTCACCGGGGTGGTCCTTGGGCAGCCGGGGCCGTATGCGTTGGGAGCGGTCCGCCCGCATATCCTTCCGGAAGATCCCCCCGTTCTGAGATGACGAATACACCGTGTTGGGATCGACGGGATCGGGGATGGTCACACACCCGTCGCCGCCGGCCCACGCGTCCACCCATACGTATTTCCAGCCGTCCGGATACTTGGGCTTCCACTCCCGGGATGGGCCGTAGACCGAGGAGTCGTCCTGAGTTCCGCCATACACCAGATAGGGATCCTGGTTGTCGACCGAGACGTCATAAAACTCCCCTGCAGGCAGATTGTTGTAGTGAAGCCAGGAATCCCCCTTATCGTAGCTGACATACAGGCCGCCGTCGTTGCCCAGGGCCAGGTGATCGGGATTCAGGGGATTGATCCACATCTCGCAGTGATCGAGGTGCAGCGGGTCAGCCGCGTTGGGATTGAGGTGCATGACGTCTCCGCCCACGAGTGTGAATGTCTTCCCCCCGTCCGCGCTGTGGGCCATGCGCACGCCCAGCGCGAAGACCTCATCGTCGTCCTTTGGATTCACGTAGCAATCCGTGAAGTACCAGCCGATACCCGGAAAGATATAAAGCTCTTCCTCATGCGTCCTCTTCCAGGTTTTTCCCCCGTCCAGCGTCCCATAGACCTCGGCAGCGAGGTCCCGTTCCTTGGCCAGGTTGTCGACCAGGGCATAGGCCTTGTCGGGATCGCTCCAGGAGACGGCGAGGCCGATCCGCCCCGTCCCGGGCCCAGTGGGCAGCCCTCCATTGAGCCGGGCCCAGGTCCTGCCGCCATCCGAGCTCCGGTACACGCCGCTCTCGGCGCCGGAGATCCCGGGGTTGTTCTCCCACATGGAGACATATATCACGTCCGGATCGGAGGGAGCGATCACCACATCGTTCGCTCCCACCTTTTCGCTGACATAGAGGACGTGCTCCCAGGTCTTCCCCCCGTCCATCGTCCTGTACAGGCCCCGGTTGGGATTCGTCGACCAGAAATGTCCCTGAACCGCGACAAAGACGATCTCCGGGTTCGTGGGATGGACCGCGATCTCTCCGATATGATAGGAATCCGGAAGCCCGGTGTTTGTCCAGGTTTCGCCGCCGTCGTCGGAACGGAATACGCCCACTCCGGGCATGGTAAAATTGCGGGGCTTCTTCAAGCTTTCCCCGGATCCCAACCAGATGATGTCGGGATTGGAGGGGGCCAGGGCGATGTCGCCGATACCCAGTGTGGGCTGGTTTTCGAAGATAGGCTTCCAGTTCAGGCCGTGATTGGTGGTTTTCCAGAGGTTCCCCGATCCGAAGGCCACATACCAGGTCCCGGGCCGTTCCGGATCACACTGGACGGCCTCCACCCGCGCGGAATTCATGACCGGCCCAAGCGATATCCATTCGAACCTGAATTCGGAGCTGCGTTTGAGCTCAAGGTACTGCTGCCAGGACTCGAGCAGCGGGCTCTTTGCCTCCTGGGCAGGGACCAGGCCGCTAATCCCGAGGATCATCAGGACGAATGCCGCGAAGTATGGTTTAGATTTCATGGGAGTTGCCCCTTAAGGGAAAGATTTTGATCACATCCAGTCGCTGTAGATTCACTCCGAAAAAATATCACAGCGGCCTTACAGAATCAATCGCCCTGAACCTGCCGCAGGCCCTTCTAGATCAAATTGAAATTCCACTCAGCCGGGCAAACTGAAAAAAGAAGTCATCCGGAGGCGAGTCGGCTGACTGTCCGTGTACCCTACCGAATCATTCGTAACGCAGGGCGTCGACGGGATTGGAGCGGGCGGCCCTCAGCGTCTGCAGACTGACGGTGGCCCAGGCGATCACCAGGGCGATCGCACCGGCAGCCGGAAAGATCCACCAAGTGATCGGTGTCCGGTAGGCGAAATTCTGCAGCCAGCGGCGCATGACGAGCCAGGCTACGGGCCAGGCGATGAGGTTGGCGGCCAGGACCCAGAGCGTGAAATCCCGGGATAGCATGCCCACGATATCCCCGAGGCCGGCACCCAGAGCCTTGCGGATCCCGATCTCCTTGGTCCGCAGTTCGGCCAGGAAGGAGGCCAGCCCCACGAGTCCCAGGCACGAGATGAATACGGCTAAGAAGGCGAAATAGCCGAAGAGGCGTCCCAAGCGCCGCTCATTTCCATACTGGGCCGCGATGGTCTCGTCCAGGAAGCGATACTCAAAGGGAGCGATCGAGTTCACTCCCAGCCAGGCATCCTCAATGCGTGCGATGGTTTCCTGAAGGTCAATGAGGCCCTGAGGAGCCTTCACGCGGATGAGCACCACTCCGGACCTCTGACGGGCAAGGTCCGTGAAGAGATAGAAGACCTGGGCCCTGAGGACCGTGCGGAGCGAGTGGAAATACGTGTTTTCGATGACGCCCACGATGGTGCCGACATTCTCATAGAGACGGAACCGTTTGCCGACCGGGTCCTCTATCCCAGCTAAACGAACGGCCTCTTCGTTCAGGATAAAGGACTTGCCGACATCACCCGGGAATTCCTGTGAAAAGCCCCGGCCCGCGACGATATCCATGCCCATGGCCGGGAAGTAGTTAAAATCCACGCGTGTGGTTTCCATGTGGATGCCTGACTGGTCGTCGGTCTTCCCATCCCAGCCCACACCCATCGTGTTGTTGCGTAGAGAGGTGGGCACCACATCCTTGGCTGCGACCGCTGTGATCCCAGGATGCTTCAGGAGCTCGTTCCTGACCAGGTCATATTTGGCAGGAAGATTCTCCTTGAAGGGGATGTGGAGCATGACATCGCCTCCGGAGTTCCAACTTTTGTCCCGCATGAAGTTTAGCTGGTTGTAGATGACCATGGTGGCAAGGATCAGGATGATGGAGAGGGAGAACTGGGCGACCACCAGGATGCGCCTCAGCGAGCCCTTACGGGCCTGCCGATTCGACGGCCCGTTGAGCCATGACCGCGCCATGAGGTTGTTCCTCAGCACATTGATGGGCTCGAAGGACGAGAGATACAGGGCCGGATAGAGCCCTGCGAGGAGACCGGCCAGGCAGGTGATGCCGAGCAGCCCCAGGAGAACCATAGGATCGAAGATTTCAAACGACAAGCTCTTGCCAGTCAGCCCGTTGAAGACCGGCATGAGCAGCCAGGCGGACATCACCGCAAGGAAAAGAGAGAGTAGTGCCATAATCAGGGATTCGCCGAAGAATTGTTTGATCACCTGGATTCGGGCCGCGCCAACAACTTTTCGCAGACCGACCTCACGGGCCCGTTTCTCCGCCCGGGCCGTGGACAGGTTGATGTAGTTCACGCAGGCGATGAACAGGATGAACAGTGCGATCACGGAAAACAGATACACATATCTTTTGTTGCCGAGCGGTATGTCAAAATTTCCGAGCGGATTCAGGTAGATGTCCGGCAGGGCCTGGAGGGCGAATGTCAGCTGCTTATCCACGATCTGCGGGCAGCCATGCCTTTCGGCGACCTCGTTCAGTTTCCGGGTCAGCTCCTCCTCATTCCTGGTAGGAGAGGCCTTGAGGTAGGTCATGAAATTGAAATCCCCCCATGCCAATCCGGCCCAGCGGACAAGCTTATGGGGAAGCACAAAGTCGAACTGGAGGTGGGAGTTGGCCGGGATGTCCGCCAATACCGCGACCACTCGGAGGTCGGCCCGGCCCTCCAACTGCATGGTTTTCCCCACGGGATCTTCATCCCCGAAATACTTCCGGGCCAGGCTCTCGGTCAGGACTATATTGAGTGGCTTTTCAAACGCGGCCCGTGGATCTCCCTTCAGGATCTCGAAGGAGAACATGTCGAAGAAAGACGGGTCCGCGGAGATACCGTTTTCCTCATAGAACGCCTTTTCCCCACGCTTGAACACGAAACGCAGCGCCTTCAGGACGCGCACGGCATCCTCGACCTCCGGGATCTCGGCGACGATGGCCGGGGCAAAGGGGGCAGGCGAACTGAAGAAACTGGCCTCAGTGCCGATGCACGTCACACGGTAGAGGTCCTGCTTGTGTTCATGGAACCGATCGAAGCTCAGCTCGTCCCGGACCCAGAGCAGGATCAGGATGGTGCAGGCGATGCCGATGGCCAGGCCGGCGATATTGATAAACGAATAGCCCTTTTGCCTGATCATATGCCTGTAAGCCAGTTTGGCGTAGTTTCTGAACATAGTGATTCTCCAATATAAGAAATCCTTGATAAACGCGGGAACAGCTTTTATGAGTTGGGCCCTATACCAACGGCGGGCGGGACGGCGCCCCTTTTCCTGATGGATGCGCTGAAATGTTTCCGCCACATCACCTGCCAGGGAATAGGCGCCCTTTTCAGGGAACATCCGTTCGAGGAACCATTCCGAGATCCGCGGGGGCCGAGCGTAGGTTTCTCCGAGTGCCATTTTCATTCTGTAGGGGAAAATTTCGAGAGGTCGGACCACACCTTGTCCTGCACCTTCTTGATCTGGGTAAGGGTCTGGAGCCCGAGGGAGGTCATGGAGTAGATCCGCTTGCTGCGGCCTCCTCTCTGGGGAGTGGGATCGGCCAGATAGGATTCCAGCAACCCCTTCTTCTCGAGCCGGGTCAGCATGACGTGCACGGCCCCAAAGGCCCAGGTCTCTCCGGTGTCGACCGTGAGCCGGTTGCGGATGGCCACTCCGTAGGCCTCTGCGCGGAGCCGTACCACAGCCAGCAGGATGTATTCCTCGGAACGGGAGATAAATTTCTTGGTCATGTTCGCCTCATATCTCCTACAATGTAGTATATTGAATTTCCCGTGTCAAGAACTTTTTTACTACAATGTAGGAAATTAACTCAAATAGGTTGGAGATCCATCCCCCCAATCGGATCGAATCAGCGGATGGGGCCCTTCTTGCGCTTGACTATTTTCGGGAGGGGGCCGCCGCTATCCGGCTCCCATGCGCAGAGTTCGTCCACTGCCTTGAGGTCCAGATCACCGACCTGGATGCCGGTATCGATGTGGTTCATCTTCCAGTCCCGGAAGGAGAAGGTCAACGGATTCATAATAAAGCCGATCTCCTCTTCGTTCGAGGCCAGGCTGTCGTCCAGATAGGGACACGTGGGGAGGGCGCCGTCCTCAGTGAGGTTGAGGGCCACAAGAAAGGTATGCGCACGCCCAGAAGGCTCGGGTGTGAAGCCCAGGTTGTCTGTGGTCCCCAGAACCGTGTAGGTCCCGTCCCAACCCTGGCAGACCGAGTAAACCCGGTCTTCCCAAAGCCCGGCATTGTCCCCGCTGTTCCCGAAGGTCTTCTCCCACTCGACCGCGCCTGCTGTGTCCAGCTTGAGGATGTGGAAATCGAAGTCATACAGGGATGCCAGGGACACCAGGATGCTGCCGCCGTCTCGGGTGGCGCAGATCTGCTTGAAATAGGGATTGTGGGGACCGCCGAAATACTTCTGCCAAAGCACCTCCCCATCGAATCCGATCTTCATGATCCAGGTCTTCTGGGCTAGGTCCGAAGAATAATCAGCCCGATACCCGGCCGCCAGGAAATCCCCGCCCGCGGTGACAGCGAAATCCACGGCCCAGTTCTGAGCCTTCTGTTCCAGGACCTGCTGCCACTCGATCCGGCCCCGGGAATTGATCTTCATGATCCAGAGGCCCTGCCCGTCTTTCTTGAAGCTGGTATTTCCCACAGCCGCATAGCCGCCATCGGGAGTGGGCTTGATGGAGAGGATCTTTCTGTGGTCGCCGATACCGAACTCCCTCCGCCACTCGACCTCCCCCTCTGCTGAGAGCTTGAGGATGCGGGATCCGGTCTCCCCACTGAGGGGTCCGCCGCCATACTCACCAGACACGATATAGCCCCGGTCCGAGGTTTGCTCGATACTCCAGAAGTAGCCCTTCCTGACCTCGAGCTTCCATTCGATCTCGCCCCGGTCGTCGAGCTTGTAGATCCCGTTCCAGCCGCAGGCTGCATAGCCTCCCTCGTCTGTCGGGACGATCCAGAACAGGAGTTGTGTATAGGAGCGCGCCCACTCCACGCTCCCCGAGGGGGAGAGCTTGAGTACCCACCCCCATGCCCTTGGGTTCGACTGGTCCCTCACGTCGCTGTAATGGCCGCAGGCCACATAGCCACCTTCCGGCGTCGGCTGGATCACGCCGGGGTAGAAATCTCCGAAGTCCCGTCCATAGGCTTTCACCCATTGTGGGAAGGCCGGCACACTGAGGACCACAACGAAAATTCCCAACAGCAGCCAGCGTACGACCTTCATGGAATACCCCCCCTTCTTATAAACTGGTGTTCAGGTACCGAGGATCAATCCTCGTCTTCGAAGAGTTTCCTCAGCTCCGGGATATGGGGCTGGATCAGCGCCAGGTCGAGCTTGTGTACGCTCTGCTGCATCGCGCCCTGCTGGCCCCCCATCATCTTCTGGGTGGCCCTCAGGCGTTCGACCATCTGTTTTTTCATGGCCTCCGACATCCCGGCGGTGGACTCGATCTCCTTGATCGCCTTCTCGATCTCTGGATCCATCTGCGCCATTTCCTTCTTGTGCGCCAGCGAGACGTAGCCCATAAAGATGGTCCCCATTTTCGAAAAAAAAGTCTCGTCCCAGCCGTGTTTTTTTAAAACCGCATTGAACTCACTGCTGGCCTGGACGGCTTCTGGTAGAGTGTAATCTCCCTCCTCCGACTCATACTTCATGCCCAGTTCTTCGAGCTCCTCCTTGAACACGGGAAAAGTCTTAATGAATTTCTCGACATCTCCCTTTTCGAGAACGGGTTCAGCGGGCTCCTGGGCGATGCACAGGCAGGGAATCACCAGCAAAACGATCAACAAAAGAATCGTGGATTTCTTAGACATAGAATCCTCCTTCCTGGTCTGGTCAAGCATTTGTGACCTTTTTTTTAGTATAACCCGATCGGAGAGAATTACTCAATACAAGAATGTGGTCATACGCCAAACTGTCCGGGTGGCCTGAGGGCGGATGTCGGAACGTAAATGGGTTTGACCCCCATCCCACCCTGTGATAAGAAAAGGCAAGGCATGGACAGACGTCAATTCCTCAAAGAAACCGGCCAACTCGCCCTGGCCGCCTCGGTCCTGCCCCGGAATACCCAGGTCCGGATCCCTGAAAAACCCAACATCGTGCTGATCCTGGTGGACGACCTGGGCTGGACCGACCTGGCATGTTTCGGGAGCCGCTATTACGAGACTCCCAACATCGACCGGCTGTGTTCCTCCGGCATGAAATTCACACAGGGCTATGCCGCCTGCGCCGTCTGCTCCCCCACCCGGGCGGCGGTTATGACCGGCCGGCATCCGGCCCGCCTGGGGATCACCGACTGGATCCATCCCACGCACCCGCTGAAGGCCCAGGCCCTCTCCGACGGAAAGACGCCCGGGGGGCACGAGAGCTGGCCCGACCGGAAGCTCGCCACTCCGATCAACAAACTCTGGCTCGACCATGACGAGGTCACGCTGGCCGAGGCGCTCAAGCGTGCGGGCTATGCGACCTGTCATGTGGGGAAATGGCACTTGGGCTATGAGCCCTGGTGGCCGGACAAACAGGGCTTCGATTCCAATATTGGAGGAAACGAATACGGTCACCCTCCCAGCTATTTCGATCCCTATGGGAATAAGAACCGCGACTCCATCGCCGCCCTGCCCCCCCGCAGGCAGGGAGAATACTTAACAGACAGGGAGGCAGAGGAGGCGGCCGCCTTCATCCGCCGCAACCAGGATCGCCCCTTCTTCCTGTACCTGGCCCACTACGCCGTCCACACGCCCATCCAGGCGAGGGCCGACCTCAAGGAAAAATACACAAAAAAAACCAAGACCAACCAGACCTCGCCCACCTATGCTGGGATGGTGGAGAGCGTGGACCAGGCCGTGGGGACGGTCCTCGCAACTCTGGAGGAACTGGATCTGACCGACCAAACCCTCATCGTTTTTACCTCAGACAACGGCGGGGCCAGCCACGTCGAGGTGGATGGCGGACAGGCCACGGACAATTCTCCCCTCCGGCGCGGCAAGGGCTTCCCTTACGAGGGCGGGATCCGTGTCCCCTGGATCTTTTCCTGGCCCGGAAGGATCGAGGAAGGATCGGTCTGTTCCACTCCTGTGTCCAGCCAGGACCTCTTCCCGACGCTCTGCGGGATCGCCGGAGCGCGCATACAAGAGGATCGGGTCCTGGATGGGATGAACATCATGCCCCTGCTCCGAGGTGGAGATTCACTCCCGCGGAACTCTCTCTACTGGCATTTCCCCCACTACTGGTGGGGCGGTAGGCTGACGCCCTACAGCGTCATCCGGGAAGGGGACTGGAAGCTCATCCGGCACTACGAGGACGGGCGGCTGGAACTGTTCAACATCATGGAAGACATCGGCGAAAAAACCGATCTCGCTGACAGGTTTCCGGAGAGGGTTCGCAGCCTGCAGACCCGCCTGGACAGCTGGCTCCAGGGCGTCGGAGCAAAACTGCCGCAGCCCAACCCAGACTACCGGCCTGAGAAAAATCCCTCCTCTCGTTAGAACACCCTATATTTTGCGTTCAGGAATCACCGAAACCATTTGCATAACCCCCCAGAAAACGTTATATTTTTTCTCTCTCAGTTCAGTCACATCCATGAAAATGAGGAGGTCATGATGTCCAGATCCTTCACCACACTGCTGAGCGTCGTTTTTCTGATGCTCTGTCTAGTCTCATCTCACACCGCATCGGCCCAGACGGCCGCAGGCGAAACCGAGGAGCTTCTGCAGAATTTCAAGTGGAGGCAGATCGGCCCGGCAAATCCCGGCGGACGCATCACCGACGTAGAAGGCGTGGAGAGCAATCCGAGCATCATCTACGTGGGCGCTGCCACCGGAGGCCTGTGGAAGACCAAGAACGCCGGCATAACCTGGGAACCGATCTTCGATGATCAGCCCAACGGCTCCATCGGAGATGTCGCCGTATCCCTCTCCAATCCCGACATCCTGTTCGTGGGGACCGGGGAGCCCAACAACCGCAACAGCTCGCCGTGGGGATCCGGAGTTTTTAAATCCACGGATGCCGGTGAAACCTGGGAGTTCGTGGGGCTGAAGGATACCCATCACATCGGCCGCATCCTCATCGATCCCAAGGATCCGGACATCGTATACGTAGCGGCCGTCGGGCGCCTCTGGGCCGTGAACGAGGAGCGCGGGTTGTTCAAGACTGTGGATGGCGGCGCGACCTGGAAAAAAGCCCTGTACCTGGACGAGAAAACAGGCGTTACAGATGTGGCCATGGATCCTGAAGACAGCAACATCCTCTATGCCGTGGCCCACGAGAGGCTCAGGGACCGGTTCGATGCCGGAGACCCGGTCGATCAGTGGGGACCCAAGGCGGGGATCTACATCACCAAGGACGCCGGAGCCTCCTGGACCAAGGCCAGCCAGGGGCTGCCCACGGACGAATGGGGGCGCAGCGCTGTGAGCGCTTCCCGCACCCAGCCTGGCACGGTCTACGCGCAGGTCAGCACGCAGAAGACGCGCGGCCAACCCGGCCCCCCCAAGGACAAGGCAGGCGATCCCGATCCCAACCTGGGCGGCATATTCCGGTCTACGGATTACGGTATGACCTGGCAGCACATGAACACCTTCAACAACCGGTCCTCCTACTACAGCCAGATCCGGGTCGATCCCAATGACGCGGACGTGATCTGGACCTGCGGATCCCCGCTCGGGTATTCCGAGGACGGGGGGACCACGGTCAGGAGCGGACCGGTGGTCCAGGGCCGGACCCACATCGACTACCATGCCATCTGGATCGATCCCAATAACTCCGACCATGTCGTCGTAGGAGGAGACGGCGGCATCAACATCACGTTCGACCGGGGCGACAACTGGGAAGTGATCACATCGATCTGCCTGGCCCAGTACTACGCCATCACGGCCGACATGCGCAAGCCCTACTATGTGTATGGGGGGCTCCAGGACAACGGAAACTGGGGCGGACCCAGCCGTTCGCGCCGCAATTCCGGCATCGTGAACGCGGACTGGTTTCCGTTGAGCAATGCGGACGGTTTCGTGAACCTGGTCGATCCGACAGACTTCAACACGGTCTACTTCGAGACGCAGGGAGGGATGCTGCAGCGCCTCGACCTCCGGACGGGACAGACCAACTTCTTGAGGCCACAGCCACCCCGGCCCCAGGAGGGCCAGAGGCGTGAGCGGTTCCGCTTCGACTGGAACGCCCCGGTCATCATCTCCCCTCACAATGCACACACGCTGTACTTCGGGGGAAACAAGCTGTTTAAATCCGTGGACAGGGGAGACAACTGGCTGACCATCAGCCCGGACCTTACCGCGGATCCGGACTCGCGCTACAGCGCGCTCGTCTCGGTCGACGAATCGCCTCTCAAACCTGGACTCATCTGGATCGGGACCAGCGACGGGAACGTCCAGCTCACCCGGAACGGGGGCGCGAACTGGACGCTGCTCAACGGCAACATCAGCGGGGCCCCTGAGAGCTATTGGATCAAGCGGGTCGAAGCTTCCAACCATGTGCCCGGCCGTGCATACGTGGCCTTCGACGGCCACAGGTACGACGACCAGGCCCCCTACATCTACACTACCGACGACTATGGACAGACCTGGAAAAAGATCACAAAAGGACTCCCCGAGGGCTCTGTTTATGTCGTACGTGAAGACTACATAAATCCGGACCTCCTTTTCTGTGGGACCGAGTTTGCCGTGTATATCTCGCTGGACCGGGGTGAGACATGGGCCCGCTTTATGAAAGAACTGCCCACCGTTCCCGTGCACGACCTCCTCATCCATCCTCGGGACTATGACCTCATCGCCGGCACACACGGCCGCGGGGCCTGGATCGCGGACAACCTCACCCCACTCCAGCAGTGGACCGCCGAGGTCCGGGAGAAGGACGTCCACCTGTTCGACATCCGCCCCGAGGTGCAGTGGGCTCGGACCTATGAGTGGAGCTGGGTAACCGACAAGCGCTTTTTCGAACCGAATCCCCCTACAGGATCCAGCATCGCCTACTACCTGAAGGGCGACCTGGACGACAATGTTCAGATCGAGATCCTCGACATCACGGGAAAGGTCATCCGAAACATGGAAGGGCCCAAAGGGGCAGGGGTGCACACGGTCCTGTGGAACTTCCGTCAGAATCCGCCCAGCAAGTCCTCGAGCTCGACGCAGTCCACACAGAGGCGCTACCAGCGGCGCGCGCCGCTGGCAGGCCCCGGTGAGTACCTCGTCCGCCTGACCGCGGGAGAGACGGTATTGACAACCCGGCTGCTCGTCGAGGAGGATGAACCCGGCTACATCGGAAGGTGAGACCGACGTTCCGTCCCTTTCGGCCTGTGGCCCTGCTCAAACAGCCGCAGGCGCAGGACTGATCGGGGATCCTCTCTATAAAAAGACCCTATCGGCTTGACAGTACGACAAATGTCGTTTACATTATTAACGACAGATGTCGTAAAACAGGAGCCATGCTATGAAAGGCCGCAATAAATTCCACCTTTCCCCCGCCAACCTGGAGATCATGAAGGTGGTCTGGGAGCGAGGCGAGGTGACAGTGACCGATGTGCTCGAGATCATCAATTCCCAGCGCAAGAACGGTCTGCGGCGCACCACCATCCAGGTCCAGATGAATCGATTGGAGGACTACGGCTGGCTGGCTCACCGGGAAGACGGCCGGACCTACCATTATTCGGCCGTGAGGGAAAGGCTGGCGGCTCACAAGGACATACTGGACGACATAAAAAACCGGGTTTTCGGGGGCTCGCGCGCGGAGCTCGTACGCTGCCTGCTGGAGGACGAGGTAGTCACACCAGAGGAAGCTGCGGAGCTGCGCCACCTTATACAGGAGAGCAAGGAGAATAACCCATGCCCGCCCCGGCCAACCAGGGAATAGGTTTCTCCAAGAGCTGCCCCAGGGATAGATACGGGAGGTGTTTCTTCCCTCATCCTCAATCCACTGGAACAATCGCCGGGGACACGATATGATGTTCTTGAGCGCTGTTTGAGAGGAGGGAAAATGAAAAGATATCTCGTAAAACCCGGCGAAAAGCTTGACCTCGGGAAGCGGAGCCCGAATGACAAGGCCTACTTCCGGGGGGACAAGGAAGACGGCCGGCTAAAACTCGCTGAGCTGAACTCACGCCTGGAAGAGCTGCAGGAGAAACTCTATGCCGAGCACAAACACAAAGTCCTGGTCGTGCTCCAGGCCATGGACGCTGGCGGCAAGGACGGCACCATTCGGCATGTCTTCGACGGCGTGAATCCCCAGGGAGTGAAAGTGGCCGGGTTCAAGGTCCCCACAGAGGAGGAGCTGGACCACGACTACCTGTGGAGGATTCACAGGCACACTCCGGGCAGAGGTGAGATCGTCATCTTCAATCGCAGCCATTATGAGGACGTACTGGTGGTCCGGGTCAAGGGGTTCGTACCCGGCCCGGTCTGGCGCCGCCGCTACAAACATATCCGGGATTTCGAGAAAATTCTGGCCGATGAGGGCACGACCATCCTCAAATTCTTCCTGCAAATCGACAGGAAGGAGCAGAAGGAACGCTTCCAGGCACGCCTGGATACTCCCCACAAGCAGTGGAAATTCCGCCGCGGGGACCTCGAAGACCGGTTGCTCTGGGACGAATACATGAAGGCCTATGCGGATGCCCTGAGCAAGACCAGCACGGGATACGCTCCCTGGTACATCATCCCTGCCAACCGCAAATGGTACCGCAACCTGGTGATCAGCCGCATCCTCGTGGACACATTGGAGGGGCTGAACATGAGCTTCCCCGAACCCGAAGAGGACCTGGGAAGTATCGTTATCGAATAGCAGGAGGAACCGGTACTTTTCTCACGCGTTTAACGCGACACGTAGGCCGCATATGCCTGCTGTACATTCCCCGAGACCACGTCGCCCCGATGGATGTAGAGGCGGTAGCGGAGCGTAATGGGGCTCTCCGGCTCGAGTATGGTCGTTTTGTTTCCCGGCCAGGAAGGATTGAGCACGCCAGCATAACTGTTCCGGATCAACCAGTGGACCGGAGCGCCGGGATGGTCGGGTGCGACAAAGATCGCAATCCCTTGCTCCGGCGAGGACAGGTCGGCCCAGCGGAAGGGGACGTCGGTCACATCCTCTTGCAGGTTTCCTTTGTCGGTGGTCATCACGGCCCCGTTTAACAAAGGAGCGCCGCGCAGGCACAACCCGCCATAACCCTTGTTCTGGTCCGGTGCCCCGCGAAGCTCCAGAGGACCACCGACTGCCTCGAGCACGATCTCGATATCGATGGGGCGTCCCGTCCCGGAAACAGGGTGTATCTCCAGGGTTACCCATTCCCGTGCGACGACCTCCCGGCCGTCCAGATTCCATTCATTTTCCACTGCCAGCGTGGCCACGCCATGCTCCACTTCCCGCTTCAGCCAGCGCACGAAGTGCTGGCGAAGCGGAGGCACCGAAGGGTGCCAGGTCTGGGTGTCAAAACCACGCGTCTTAGCGACCGGCCAGGTCCAGAACAGGCCCCGGTGATGCAGGTGATCCCGAGGAAAGTCCTCGGTCAGGCTCTCCTGGCCATCCAGGGAATAGAGGGGATGGACATAGCTGGAGCGGGCATACTGGGGATCGACACCCTCCTCGAGCAGCTCCCCATACTGATAGGAGAGCACATGTGAGGTCCCATCGAGGATGGTGAGGCTCTGACTGATCTCATCTTCGGAGAAACGGAGCTGACCAGGATTTGAACAAGCGACAGCGACCAACAAGGCAAGTCCGAGCACCACAATGCATTTTCGCTTCACTATTGTCTCCGGAGTACTGCTAGTCACCGCCTGTCTCCTTGGTTCTAGACCTCAAGAAGTCTGTCTCCTCCGCTCTGGCGCATGAGCTCCCAGACCTTGGACTCGTCCACCTCGACGCCCAATCCGGGCCCGTCCGGCACATGAGCGTTCCCGTCTTCGATCCGCAGCGGCTGCTTCAGGACATCTGCCGTCAGGAACTGAGGGCCGTTGAGCGCTGCAGGCCTTTGCAGGCCATAGGCCCCGTACAGGCCTAGGGTGGCCGCCAGCGATATGTCGGGATCGGTCAGGCCACTTCCCAGCCACATGAGCCCGTGCTTCTCACACAGTTCGATCTGGCGGCGGTTGGATTCCAGTCCCCCACAGCGGGCAGGTTTCATTGCCACGCCGTCGCACATACCGAGCTTGATGAATTCCTCGAGTTCGATCGGAGAGACCACTCCCTCGTCCATGAGGATGGGCAGAGCTCCCTGCTTTTTCAAGGCCTGATATCCACTGATCCGGTTGGGGCGGAGGGGGGCCTCCAACACGTCTACGCCGGCATCGGCCAACCGGGGCGCTGCCTGCAGTGCCGTGTCCGGTTCATATCCTCCATTTGCATCGGCCCATAGGAAGGTATCGCGGGCCAGGCCCTTCACGAGCCTGGCAACCGCAACATCGAAGTCGGGATCGGGGGCCACCTTGATGTTGAAATATCGATAGCCCCGCTCTCTCCCCGCGGCGACCAGGGGCTCCACCTCGTTTAGTTTCTGGACATTGACCGTCCAGCTGAGGGGCAGCGGCCCTCCCGGCGGCCGCCCCCATTGTTGGGCCAGGGACCTTCCCCAGAGCTTGCCGGATAGATCATGCAGCGCCATGTCGATGCCGGCCCGCGTGATTGGCATCCCGGTGGAGAATCCCGGCGCAATGGCTCGGTCCATGACCTTATGCGCCTCATAGATGTCCGTGGGATTCAGCCCCAGCAGCGCAGGGGCATAGTAGTCCCGCAGCGCCAGGTACGACGTCTCGAGCGTCTCGTAACTCCATTTCGCGATGGGCAGCGACTGGCCCCAACCCACTGTGCCGTTGTCCGCTGTGATCTTGACGATCACGGCGGCCCTTCCGGATGAGCCGTGAGGGCCCGTGAAAAACTTGAAATATCCCGTCATGGGATATCGGAGGGGAAAGAAGGCGATGCGCTCGATCCGTACCCTGGGGACCAACTGATAGCCCCGGAGGTCAGCCAGGCTCAGGGCGAGGCAGGCTCGGGAGGCGCTGCTCAGAAACTCGCGCCGATTCATTCCTGCCATTTGCCCGAGATGTAGTCCTGGTAGCGCGCGGCCACGCGGCCGGCCTCCACATCGCCCCTGTGGACCAGGACGCCTACGCGCTGAGTGAGGGACTCCCCTTGCTTCAGCACGAAAGGATGGCCGCTCCTGGCATCGGGCCTGCGGGGACCGAAGCAGCCGTATTCGCGCGTCAGCCACCGGTGCTCCTGCCCATCGGGCCACTGGAAAACGGCGACTCCTTCTGCTACACCCTCCAGGGTATTGGAGTAGTCGATCCACAGAGCGACCTGCATGTTGGTCGCTTCCTGACCGGTGGCTCCGCTGTCGGAGCAAATCACGCCTCCGTTCTCTCCGCTGAACCGGGTCTGCAGCCGCAGGTAGGGCCAGGCATAGTGGACGTCGTCGCTCACGAATTCGATGCTGCCGTAGGAGGCGGTGAGGGTGAAGATCATATCCATCAGATACTCACCGCTGCCAAGGGAGTGAACGGCCACGTGCCGGGTCTCATCCAGCATGGGGCGGCCTCCATCCATTTCCCAGACCAGCTCAGAGACCACGACCGCTCGGCCGGCCGATGTGTCGAGGCGCTGAAAAGCCCTGTGCCGGACGCGGTCGCTGAAGGGAGGTTCATATCGATTCTCGCCGACCTGTTGTCCCGAATACAGGGCGTTATACGTGCTGACATCCCGCTCCCCCTCCTCCTGGAAGCGGATCGTGTCTGCGAACCAGAAGGAGCGGTGATGCGGATAGGGCTCGGTCTGCTGCACCAGCAGGTTCCGGCCTGAGGGGCTGTTCAGGGGCCAGTAGTGCGGGAGGTCGAGGCGGGCCGCATATTGATAGGCAAACGCCTCCTGTCCCGAGAACAACACGCGGAGGACACCTCCGGCCTCATCGTTTTGGAACTGGGGCTCCGGTGCTTCGGAGCCACATGCGACAAATAAAACGACGCAAAGGCAGAGGAAAAAGACTCCACCAATCCGAAGCCGGAAGGCCGCCATACTCAGACCGTCCAGGGTTTGCGGTGAGGATAATCGAGCCAGCTGTTGGCCTCGTCATCCCCCGGGAACCGCTCGGCCTCAGGATCCCACTTCAGCTTCCGGCCCAGCTTCATGGCGATGTGTGTGATGACACAGATGGAGTTGGAACGGTGCCCCACCTCCACCGGCGTGATGGGTTCCTTGCGGCTGCGCATGCATTCGAGGAAGTTGCGCATGTGGTTGTTGCTGACATAGAGCTTGGTCTCATCGTCGCCGATCTCCTGCTTCAGGATCTCCCGGTCCGAGGCCTCGATCTTGCCACGCTGGACAAAGATGAAACCCCGGTCTCCTTCGAAGCGAACGCCAGCGGGTTCACCCGTTTCCTGGATCATCCGGACCCCATTGGCATACATCCCCTCGGCCCGGTACGTCGTGTGCACATCGAAGAGGCCCCGGTCAGGGAATTCGGCCTTGGCCGCGATCTCGACCAGGCCGGTTTCATCCGTGCCGTTCCCCCACTGGGCGGTGTCGTTCATATGGGATCCCCAGCCGGTGATCATACCCCGACAGTATCCCTCGATCTGGAGCCAGCCCGGGCGGCTGTAATCCCTCTGGGGATGCACTCTATCCTCTGAGAACGGTGCCTCCGCGGCAGGACCCAGCCAGGCATCATATTCTAGGTTCTTGGGCACCGGCATCACCTGCGGATCGCCTGTACCTTTGTCCGGAGGGAGGAAGACATGGATGGTATGGAGCTTGCCGATCCGCTGATTGCGCGTCAGCTCACAGGCCATCCGGAAGTAGGTGGACGACCGCTGCTGCGAGCCTACCTGCAGGATGACCTTGTTCCTCCGGACAGCCTCAACCACCCGCTTCCCTTCCTCGATGGTGTAGGTCATGGGCTTTTCCAGGTAGATGGACTTGCCGGCATCGGCGGCTGCCACAGCATGGACCGCATGCCAGTGGTCCGGTGTCACGATCAGGACCCCGTCGATGTCCTTGCGGGCCAGCAGCTCCCTGAAATCAGAGTGGGCCGCGCAGGCTTTGTACCCGTCCTTTCCCAGCTCTGAGGCGTAGATCTTGTCTGCCAGCCACTGGGCGTCCTCCATGCGGTGCGCGTCGACGTCACATACGGCCACGACACGCGCCCCGAGCTCCAGGCCGCGGTAGATCAGCGACTGCATGTCGCCCTGGCCCTGGCGCCCGACGCCGATGCAGCCCATCTGCAGAGTATCGCTGGGAGCCGGGCGGCCGAAGACCGACGAGGGGACGATGGCTGGCGCCGCAGCTGTCACGGCTGCGGCCTTCAGAAAATCTCTCCGTGTGAGTCCTTTCCGGGTTTTCGATCGAGACATGGATCTCTCCTCAAAGAATAGTGATGATACGTTTCTCTCTGATAAAACCTATCACGTCAAATTCGGCATTGTCAATGTCCAGGCCTCAAGGATTCATCACGCGCCTGGAAAGGCCGCATCCAGATCCAGAGCCAGAACGGGGAGTGTCTCAAGTTTCGTGTTCAGATGCGATGTTGGCCAAGGCCTCCACCCAGAGAGGATCAAGTGTCGGGGAATTGAGGCGAGAACGGGCCTTTTGCAGGAACTTCACGGCAAACTTCCGGCATTCCGCCCAGACTGCGGCATTGAAGGCCAATCCAAAGGCCGGGGCATAGCCGATCTCGACCACGCGGATCCAGACCTGGAACGCCTGGATCCCCCGCCATCCGTCCGACCATTTCCGGCTTCCCTGGGCGAAGTCCACTGCGAATTCCAGCGCTTCACGGATCGTCTTTCGGTCGTCTGCGGGAGGGGCCGCAGGAATATCAAATCGCAGCGAGACGTGATCCGTAGATTCACAACACCTCATAAAATATGATAGATTTGGTGCGAGGTGATACGATGGACTTTTCAGGCAAAAACGCACTGGTGACAGGGGCGTCGAGAGGGATCGGTAGGGCAGTAGCAGTGGCCCTGGCAGACAGGGGGGGGAAAGTGGCGGTCCACTACAATCAGAACGATGCGGCCGCAGATGAGACCCTCAAAAGCCTGAAGGGCGGCCCCCACATGAAGGTCAGGGCCGACGTGGCCGATCCTGAGGCTGTATCCGCCATGGTCGAGCGCGTGATCGAAGGGATGGGCCGCATCGACATCCTGGTGAACAACGCCGGCATATTCGAGGAGCATCCCTTGGAGAGTGTCTCTTTTCAGGAATGGATCGAGAACTGGCAGCGCACCATCGACATCAATCTGATGGGATCCGCGCACGCGGCCTACTGTGTGGGGCGGCACATGATGGAGAAAGGGGGAGGAAGGATCGTGAACGTGACCTCCCGGGGGGCCTTCCGGGGAGAGCCGGAGGCGCCGGCCTACGGGGCGAGCAAGGCAGGCCAGAACGCCATGAGCCAGTCCCTGGCCAAGGCGCTGGCACCGTACGGTATCTTCGTCTATGCCGTGGCACCCGGCTGGGTCGCGACGGAGATGTCCACAGAAGGCCTGGCCGGCCCGGAAGGAGACAGCATCCGCGGCCAGAGCCCCATGAACCGCGTGGCCACACCCGAAGAGGTGGCACGGGCGGTCATCTTTCTTGCCTCCGAGGGCTCAGAGTTTATGACGGGCTGCATCCTGGACGTCAACGGGGCGTCCTACCTGCGTACCTGACGGGGAAAGGAGTTTGCTATGAGAACGCGCACAACCAAGACATTCCGATACCGTTCCCATGGAGCTGCAGGCAAGACACTGGCCGCATGTGCGGCCCTATGGCTCCTGATGGGCCTGGTGGCAGCCCCGGCTGCACAGGAGAAGACAGCAGAAGCTGGAACGGATTTCGTTTATCCGGGCGACACCTGGCAGCGGATCGCGGATCCCGACTCGGTCGGATATTCCCAGGCAGGCCTGGACAAGGTGACCGAGTATGTCAAAACCCTGGACACAACAGGACTTTTGGTCACCGTCGGTGGCAGGGTCCTCTACGAATACGGCGACCTCGAAGAGCTGAGCTACCTGGCCTCGGTCCGCAAGAGCGTCCTTTCTATCCTGTATGGGAAATACGTGAAGGACGGGACCATCCGCCTCAATTGGACCCTCGAGGAATTGGGCATCACGGACGTCGATGGGCTTCTGCCGGTGGAAATAAAGGCCACCATCGATCACCTGATCACGGCCCGCTCCGGCATCTACCATCCCGCCTCCAACGGCGGCGACAGCACGGCCTCGGCTCCGCCCCGGGGCTCTCAAGAACCTGGGAAATACTTCCTCTACAACAACTGGGACTTCAACTGTGCCGGCTATATCTTCGAGAAGCTGACCCACCAGACGATCTACGACGCCCTGGAGCGCGACCTGGCCATTCCCCTGAACATGCAGGACTTCGATCGGCTGGCCCAACGCAAGTCGGGCAACCTCAAGCAGTCACGCTACCCGGCGTACCACATCTGGCTGTCCACACGGGACATGGCCAGGATCGGCTACCTGATGCTGCGGCAGGGAAATTGGGCCGGGAGGCAGGTCGTCCCCGAGTATTGGACCAAGAAGATCAGCCGGGTCAAGACCCCCATCGAGAAAATGAATCCCGAACCCTATCGCAGTGGCGACTTCGGCTACGGTTATATGTGGTGGGTTTGGGACGGGCCCAATGCCGCCGGCCCCTGGGAAGGCGGCTACACGGCCAGCGGAGCCTACGGCCAGTTCATATCCGTGCTGCCCGCCCTGGACATGGCCATCTCCCACAAAACGGCTGTCCCACCCTACAACCGCCAGACGCAGATGCGCATGTATCGTGGGATCCTCGAGCGGCTGATCGCCGCACGCACCGATACAGATATCCCTTGAGTATGGGGAATACCGGCTCAGCCTTTTGTTTTCTCGACCTCGATCACCTTGTGGCTCCGGAGCAGGTCGACAAGATCGACGATCTCCGGGAGGAATCCCTGTGAGACTCCGGCCTTGGCAGTGATCTCTGAGACGCTCAAAAAATCTTCCGTTGGGAAAGGCAGGTGGAAGAGGAAGCGGCCCTGACATTCCGTTAGGCTGAGGCGCCTCTCGGTGCGGGACCTTCCCTCCCCCTCGTAGACATGGACCGCAGAGATACGGCTGTCCCTTGCCTCCTTGAAGAGGGCACCGGACGCCTTTCTTTCCCGGATACGCCACTCCCGATGTTCCGGCTCGAGCTTGGAGTCGTAGAGGGAATCCAGGTTAATTGTGATGTGGACCTTCTGCTTTTTGAGCGAGAACCGGAAGTAGGGCCTCTTCTTCTCCGCCGCTTCTCTTTTCTCCAAAATCCCGGCATTTTCCAGTCCTTCCAGGAAATCCTGGGCCGTTTTGACATGAAGTTTTAGACGCGCCGCAGCTTCCGAAGCCGAGATGTCCCGGTACATCACCAGCAGCCGGAAAAAATCTCGGGCATACTCCTTGGCGACCAGGGCGGCCAGACGCTGGGCTGATGCAAAATCGCTGCTGTTGTCCATATTCATAACATTCCTCATGGTCAAGCACAGTTAACACGATTGATTATCTTCTTGGCATTGCCTTCCCGATAATCGATCATAAACTGTTTAAACAGGTCCCCCAGAGAGGCACAGAGTTCATCAAAGGTCAGTTCTTCCCTGTAGGCCCGGTAATCGAGCTCGGCGATCCGCACCGAGACTTCGCCTGTGTCATGGAAGACGACATAGGTCTCCTTGGTATAGGTCCGCTTGAAAAATAGGAGGTAGCTCCACATGTAGCGGGGAACTATCAGAACAACCCGGCCATCCTCGAAGATGGGATAGGCAATCACGTACTTCAGCAGGTAACGGGCCAATCCACTGGCATCCTCCTTCCCATAGTCAGCGCTGCCCGAGGGGAAGGGGCGGGAGGTGAATCCATCAGCAGCATCTTTCACCGGCCGGGCGGCCAGTTCCAGGATCTCGCGGTACCTCCAGTTGATCTGCTTGGAGATCAACACGATGAAATGAAGGATGATGAGGATCGCTCCCGCAACAGCAAAGACGATCCGCCAGGGATGGCCGGCAAGCGGGGGAAGGAAGACCAAGGCCAGCAATCCATAGAAGGAAACCGTGATCAGGTACACAGGATTCCGTGTCCGGAACATGACCAGGAAATGGATCGCGGCCATGAGGATTTGGGTCGCCCCCAGGGCCCAGTAGAATCCGACCTCACCATAAAATATGCGGGCCGCAGCCACGATCACCAGCAGGACGGCCGTAAAAAATATCATCCACTTCTGGGTAGGCCTCAGATTTTTTGTTGTTGGCATGGCATAATCTCCATTTTTATTTCATTTCTTTTTAACTTCATTTCATTTATAATATATATCCCATGAAGCTTTCTGTCAAGCAAATATTCCAAATAAATTTGCACAGTGAATGCTTCCGCATTTTTCCCCATAGTGTGATCTGTGATATAAACAGAACGCGAGGGGAGACTGACATGAGGGATGTGACTAGAAAGATTAAAATCCTTGACAGAAAAAACCTTAAATCGCGCAGCCGGAATTCCTCAGCCGCGGCCTCCATTCTCCTAAGCCTATTCTTTGCAGCCTGTGTGCAGAGTCCTGAGCCTTCGAAGCCCAATTTCATCGTCATCCTTACCGACGACCAAGGGTATGGAGACATCGGGATTTACGGGGCGCAGGGCTTCCAGACACCGAATCTCGATGCCATGGCGGCCCGAGGGATACGCTTCACGGATTTCTATGTACCGGCCACCGTCTGCACTCCCGCCCGTGCGGCCATGATGACAGGCTGCTACCCCAAACGCATCGGTTTGCATGAGGCCGTTCTGTTCCCTTTCTCGGAACACGGGCTAAATCCCGCAGAGGCCATCCTTCCGGAGCTGCTTCATGACCTGGGCTACTCTACAGCCTGCATCGGGAAATGGCACCTGGGGCACCACCCGGAATTCCTGCCCGAGAAGCAGGGCTTCGACTATGTCTTCAGCGTGCCCTACTCCAATGACATGGACGGCCACCAGTACCGCGATCCTCCTTTCTTATCCCCTCCCCTTCCTCTGTATGAGAACGGCGACCTAATCGAAGAGGGGCCGGATCAGAGGTACCTCACCCGGCGCTATACAGAGGCAGCCGTGAAGTTTATCGAGGATCACAGAGACGGGCCATTTTTCCTCTATCTCGCACACAGCATGCCTCATCTGCCCTGGCATGTTTCGGAACGGTTCCGGGGCACGAGCGAGAGGGGTCTGTATGGAGACGTGATCCAGGAGATCGATTGGAGCCTGGGTGAGATACTGGCCTCCCTGCGGCGGAATGACCTGGAGACCGAGACCCTGGTTGTCTTCACATCCGACAACGGGCCGGTCCTGGGGGATAAGGCCGGCTCAGCTGGGCCGCTGCGCGGGAGGAAGGCCCAGACCTGGGAGGGCGGCGCACGTGTCCCCTGCCTGGCCCTCTGGCCCGGCCACCTGCCCGAAGGAGAGATCTGTCAGGCGGTAACGACCGTCATGGATCTGCTGCCCTCCCTGGTAGCACTGGCGGGGGGACTTCTCCCCGACAGGTATGCTATAGACGGATATGACATCTCCGCGCTGCTGAGGAATCCCAACGCGATCCCCTCACCCTACGAAGCACTCTATTACTACTCGCGCGATGGCACGCTGGAGGCGATCCGCGAGGGCGACTGGAAGCTCCATACCGCCAAGTCCCGTGGCTGGGACCACACGAAGCGAGGGCCGTTCCCGGTGAGCCTCTACAACCTGAGGGACGATATCGGGGAATCCCACAACGTCGCAAACCAGCATCCACAACTCGTCGAGCGCCTGATCGAGAAGATGAGGCGTTTTGACCTCCAGCTATCCAGGGAAGCCAGGCCGGTCGGGCGGCTGTCAGACAGAGACCATTGAGCAAGGCCGAACCGACGCTGACTCACCTCTTCAATCGGAAACCGGTTCGAAGCGGCTCTGAAAGAACCGGAGCTTCTGGGGCTCATACGTAAAGGTGAGCCCCTTGATGGATTCACGCTTCTTATAGAGCTCGATGATCCCCTCCGCCACGGCCTTCATGTGATCCTTGGTGTACACGCGCCGCGGGATGGTCAGCCGGACCAACTCGAGAGCCGGGCGGTAATTCCCGCCTGTTTCGGGATTGCGCCCCTTGCTGACGTTCCCCCGTTCCATGGACCGCACACCCGTCTCTATGAAGATCTGGGATGCCAGCATCTGGGCGGGGAAAAGGTCCTGATCGAGGTGAGACAGGAAAGCCCGGGCATCCAGGAATATGGCGTGCCCCCCCGGAGGCAGCACGATGGGTACTCCCGCCTTGGTGAGCAGGGCCCCCAGGTACTCCGTCTGCTCGATACGCGAATTGATATAGGCGTCGTCCACCATCTCCCGCAGGCCCTGCGCATGAGCGGCCATGTCGCCGGCCGAGGTCCCCCCGCTTGTGGAAGGGCCCTCGAAGAGCTGCAGCATCTGCAGGCCCCTGCGGTACCAATCCTCGTTGTCCTTGAATACCAGCGATCCCGAAAGGTTCGTCAGCATGTCCTTCTTGCTGGAGATCGTGGCGCCGTCGCCATAGGAGAACATCTCGAGCAGGATGTCTGCCACAGGTGTATCCTCATAGTTCGGATCGCGAACCTGGATGAAACGTGCGTTCTCGGCGCAGCGGGTCGCATCGAAGAAGACCGGGATGTCGCGCGGATGACAGAAGGTATAGACCTCTTTTATGTTGTCCATCGAGACGGGCTGGCCGCCGGCCATGTTCACGTCAAACTCGTAGGAGACATAGGCGATTTTTTTGCCCTCGGCCTGGGCCTTTTCAAAAAGGGCAGTCAGCTTGTCGAGATCGATGTTCCCCTTCCAGGGATAATCCGATTCGGTCCGATGCGCCTCATCCACGATCACGTCTACGAAAACACCGCCCGCCATCTCCTGGTGCAGTTTAGTGGTCGTGAAATACATGTTGCCAGGGACATAATCCCCCTCTTCGATAAACAGCTGGGACATGATGTGTTCTGCGGCACGGCCCTGGTGTGTCATGATGACATGCTTGTGGCCGTACGTCTCCCAGGACGATTCCAGGATGTCGTAGTAGGCGTCTGAAGCCGCCGGCGTCTCCCGGGCCGCCAGGTACCTGCCCCACTGCTCCACACTCAAGGCCGAAGTCCCCGAATCTGTCAGCAGGTCGATGGATACGTCTTCGGACATCAGAAGAAACGTGTTGTAGCCTGCCTCGGCCATGGCATCCTGCCTCTCCTCGCGTGTTTTCATGCCCACGTGCTCGATGCTGTGAATGACATGGGGCTCGCTGACAAAGGGGAAGTCCTCCAGATGAGGTGCGATCCATTCGTAGCGGCCCTCATAGAAATAGTCAGGCTCATTAAGGGGGATTAGTGGCGTTAAGTCTCCCGCCTGCTTGACGACTTCGACGATGGCCTCAGCGATTTCTTTAAGCTGTGTGTTCATCAGGGCCCGCCTGGGGATCAGCACGGGAAGCAGGGCATTTTTTCGATAGGGACCCTCGATGTGGGCCCTGATCCCAGAGGCCAGATACAGCGCGGCAGACAACAGGGATGCACCGTACCCCCCGGCCTGCGGGAGGATCTTGTCGGCCCGAAGATACACGCCGCTGCTCCCGGTGAAGAACGGGATCCCGGCGCTTTCCAGTATCGTGGCCAGGAGCCCGGTCTGATGTGCGATCCAATCCGCCTGCAGGTCATCGGTCATCTCGCGGAGTCCCACGGATACAACCTCCATGGTACGGCCCGCCATCCCGCCGTAGGTGTGAAGGCCTTCGAAGACCACGACCTCGTTCTGGTGTTTTTCGTGCTCTCCGGCGTCGTTGGTGGCCAGGAAACCACCCACATTACTCATGGCGTCCTGACCGGCATCACACACGACAGTGTGGGCCAGGGATGAGACCTTGCGGATTATTTCGGCCACGCTTCCATCTTGAAAGGCTTCTTCGGACCCGATCAGGTGCCGGGCATACTGGGCGATACAGGACGTGTCGATGACGAGCAGGGTGTCTGCCGCGTCGGCCGCTTCCCTGAGCGAGGCCAAAGCATCATAGGTGATCGGCAGGCATCCCCCGCTGTAGAGGTCAACATAGAGAAAGGCGACATGTCCCGAATTCTCAGCCAGGAAATTCCTGGTTTCTTCGAGATCGAGTTTTCCCGGGCACTCCCCGGCTTCATCCTGGGAGAACTGCTGGTATGTGCCTCCGAAATACTCGACGACACCCCGGGGTGCGGGGGAATTTCCACCGACGAATACACCCGGCGCGACCTTGATCGAGCTCAGAAGCTTCAGCCCCCCGTACAGGTTGTGGAGCGGACAGATAAACTCCAGCCCGAACACATCCTGTATTCGCTGGCTCAGTGTCACGAAGTTGCGGGCCCCCGCATAGGCCTCATCCCCTAGGAACAGGGCTCCCACCTGCTCCTGGCTCATGGCCGAGCTGCCCTGGGACACCATGTCGAAGGTGACCAGGGACGAGGGCAGGAGACCCACATTGAAGTCGACATTTCTCAGGTATTTCAACCGGTCCGATAGGGAAAAGTATGTCAGGTTTCGTATGGATTTGATCTTATGCGGTTCGTGTTTTGCCATCGAGTATCCTCCTTCTTGGACACAAAATCTGGTATATCATCTCAAAGAAAAGCCGGTGATATCCGGAAAGTAGGGGGTCTTAGGTGAATTTCTTGGGTTTTTGTCTCCACAGGATCCGGTGCGAGATCGCTGTGAAGATGCTCATGTGGATATGATATCCGCTCTTTGTCATTGTGTACTGAGTGATTTTTTGGGTACAGATATGATATCTGGAATCAGGCTTTTTCGCAAACTATTCTTTCACCGAACTGTCCCATGATTTTTGACATCGAGTATGATACATTGGGTCCATATTTCATGAGACTGGGAGGAACGACATGACAAAACTGCTATCCAGAAACGACGTGATGCAGGTCCTGGACATGAAGGACCAGATCGAGATACTTCAACAGGCTTTCCTAGACCTGGCAGAGGATCGGGCGGTCATGCCCCAGCGGACTCCCATCACCTCTCCCGAACACGGGGGATTGGCCCTTTTCATGCCTGCCTACCTGAAGGGAATGGGAGCGCTGGGAGCCAAGGTCGTCACGGTCTACAAGGACAACCCGACAAAATACCATGTCCCTACCGTGCTTGGGACCATCATCCTTCTGGACGAGAAGACAGGGGCCCCGATCGCGCTGATGGACGGGGGCTACCTGACCGCCATGCGCACCGGGGGTGTGGCAGGCCTGGCCACCAAGGTGCTGGCTCGGGAAGATGCAAAAGTGCATGCCCTATTTGGTACCGGTGGAATGGCTCGCACGCAAGCCTGGGCGGTCGACTGCGCACGCGATATTGAAAAACTCATCCTCTTTTCGCTGGATCCGGCCGAGAAGCAGGAGGCCTTCCGCCAATCCCTTTCAGAGATCATCAGGGGCGAGATCGTGATCTCCGACGATCCCGTTGAAGCCGTGGGCGAAGCTGATATCGTCACGCTGATCACGAGCGCCAAGGATCCCATCGTGCAGGGAGACTGGTTCCGGCCCGGCACGCACATCAACGGTGTCGGATCCCATGCCCCGGCCATGCGGGAGCTCGATGCCGCCACCGTGGCGAGGTCTAAAGTGGTGTGCGACCTGGTCGATGCCTGCCGAGCCGAGGCCGGAGACTTCATCATCCCCGTAAATGACGGAGAATGGAGTTGGGATCAGGTCCATGGTTCTCTGGGAGATGTCATCGCCGGCAAGATTTCTGCACGCCAGGACAACCAGGAGATCACCCTTTTCAAGAGCGTGGGGCTCGCGATCCAGGACATCTCGACGGCATTTCACGTGTACAACAAGGCCGAAGAACTAGGGGTCGGCACGGACTTCGATTTCTGATCATACACCGGAATCATACATGAATCGGAGCATAGTGATGAGACACAGGTCAATACCTACTGGCATTCTATTCCTGCTGCTCGTTCTGATCCCTCTTCAGGGACAGGATGAGGAAGCAAAGATCCCGAGATGGCAGGGCAATGTTTCCTTGGGCCTTTCATTGAACCGGGGGAATTCAGACACCACGGATGTCTCCTTCGATTTTACTGCGGATCATATTCTTTCTGAGAAAATCGAATGGCGGAACCGCGGCCTCGCCCTGTACGGGCAGGCAGACCAGGTCACGACCAAGGAGACCTATCAGCTGGGCACCGCCATAAATTTGAATCATTCGGAACGGATACTGTCCTACTATCGTGTCCAAGGGATCAGGGACCGCTTCAAAAACTACGATTACCGCTTTCTGCCGGGACTGGGAGTGGGATTCAAGCTCTTGACACGCGAAGACCTCAAGTTCACGCTCTCCAGCGGATTGTCTCTGATCGCCACGCGATTCTACGATACCGGCGACCGGGATTCCTATGCGGCGCTGGCCATCTCCGATGAATTCACCTGGGACATCTCGGAAAACGCACAGTTCAACCAGAAGTGGGAAGTGAATCTCAATTTCGAGGATTTCGGGCATGTCGTGTGGCAGTTCGAGGCCAGCCTCATAACGAACATCGTCAAAAGCTGGGCCGTGAAGCTGACATTTATCAACAGCCACGACGGCAAACCCGTGGGAGACGGGATCGAGAAAGACGACTATTCTTTCATCGCAGGGATCAGCAAGAAGTTTTAGTTAAAATGCGTGGTCAACGTATCGAATAACTGTCCTGGGAAGGCCGCCTCGAGCTCCTCCAGGCTTCTCAGCCCGAATATGAAGGCGATCGTGATGGGATCCACTTTTTTCTTTGCCCTGTCCCCTACTTCTGCCGGTCTCCTATTGCTTATGGATGGCCGAAAAGACGCGGAAGCCAGAGGCTCAGCTCCGGGATGTAGGTAATGAGCATCAGGGCAAGCAGGAGCAGCGCGATGAATGGCAGGACGGACACATAAAGCTTCACGATAGACTTATCGAATTTCAGGCTGGAAATGAACAGGTTGAGCCCAACCGGAGGAGTAAGATAGCCGATCTCGAGGTTCGTGAGGAAGATGATCCCCAGGTGGACAGGATCGATTCCGAAGGCAACCGCAATGGGAGAGATGAGAGGCACGACCACGATGATGGCGGAAAATATATCCATCAAGCAGCCGACCACGAGCAGGAAGGCGTTGATGGCAAGGAGGAACACGATTTTGCTGTGAATGTGCTGTTGGATGAATTCCAGGGCCTTCATGGGGATTTCCTGGTCCACCAGGAAGTTGGTGAATCCCAGGGCTACGCCCAGGATGATCAGGATCGCACCCACCAGGACCATGCTTTCCTTGACAATGCCGCTTAGCATGGGCACCTTGATGTCGCGATAGATCAGCATCTCCACGATGAGGACATAGATCACGACCAGTGTGGCGGCCTCTGCGACGGTGGTCGTGCCGCTGTAGATGGCCGCCAGCAGCAGGAACGGCAGGAGCGCCTCCCATTTGGTCTTCCACAGGCTCAGGAGCGCTTCCTTCAGATGAAAGGGAGTCCGGGGGACCTTGATCCTGGCGCTCCAGGCCGAGCTATAGGCCGACAGGACCAGGATCAGGACCATCCCGGGAACGATGCCAGCCAGGAACAACTTGTCGATCGGTGCCGAGGCCACGATGCCGTAGAGTATCAGGGGCAGGCTGGGAGGGAACAGGAGCCCCAGGCTGCCAGAGGATGTGATCAGCCCCAGGGAGAATCGTTCGGAATAGTTCTTCATGAGAACGGGGAGCATCAATCCCCCCAGGGCGACGATGGTCACTCCGGAGGCTCCCGTGAAGGTCGTGAAAAAGGCGCAGGCGACCAGCACAACGATGGCCAGCCCCCCGGGGATCCACCCGAACCAGGCCTCAGCAAGGCGGATCAGGCGCTTGGGAGCCTGGCTCTCTGCGAGGATATACCCGGCAAAGGTAAAAAGCGGGATGGTGATCAGGGTAGGGCTGTTGGTCAAGCGGTTGAACTCGATGATGATGGCGGTCAGGTCAATCCCGGCATGGTGGAATCCCAGGATCGCGGCTGCTCCGATCAGGACAAAGAGCGGCCCCCCCATGAGAGCGAACAGCAGCAGCCCCAGGGACTTAATCGCTGTCATGGGCCTTCTCTCCCGGAGCCTGGTAGACCATCCTGAGTATGATGCGGAACGCGATCAGCAGGAATCCCAGCGGAATGACCAGCTTTGCGATCCAGAGCGGAATCCCCAGGACGAACATGGACTGGGACTGCTGTTCGAGCTGAACAAAATTCCAGCCCGCCCGGGCCAGGATGACACACACCGTCGCCGACAGGATCCCCGTGATCACGCCGAGCAGGCCCTTTAACCGCTTCGACACGATCCGCGGTACGATATCGATCTTCAGGTGTCGTCCCTCTCGTGTGGCCAGGGACGCACCCAGAAAAGTCAGGCCCAGCGTCAGATGCCGGAGCACGATCTCCGCTGAGGTGATCCCGGTGGAAAAAAAGTTGCGGAGTATGATCTGAAGACAGGCGAGGCCGACCATGGATGCCAGGACGGCCGTAAGCAGGGTCAGCTCGATCCTGAAGAGGACTCTATCGATCGAGCCGAGCGCCTTCATTTTTTGACACCTGAGCGGTATTCCTCAACCAGGCGGATGAGCTCATCGAGCAGTTCCTGCGAATACAGCCGGCCCACGAGGGTTTTTCTGACTCCCAGGGCGATCGTCTCCCAATCCTGCTTGGTGTCCTCGGAAACTGGGACCATTTCGATCCCTTGATTTTTGAGCGTTGTCAGGGATCGGTCGTTCTCATCCCGGATCTTCTGTGCCAGAGCCTGGTGATATTTCTTGGCCACCCGGACCAGGATCTGCTGGGATTCGGGACTCATGCGATCGAAGCTCTTCTTGGTGACCACGGTGGCGCCCACACTGACCGACAGGGGCAGGTCGATCATGTAGTCCAGCCGGTTGAACCACTGCAGGGCCACACACGCGAGCGGTGTCGAGGGAACGGTATCGATCACTCCGGTCTGGAGTGAGGTCAGGACCTCTGAGATGGAGAGCGGTATGGGGGTGATGCCGGCCTCCTTGTACAGGGCCATGGCGATCTGGTCATCCACCCATCCCCAGACCTTTCTGCTCTTCAGGTCTTCTTTTTTCTGGATCCTCTTCCGCGAAAACAGGTAGGCCGGCCCCACGTCTCCCCAGCCGAGGAGCACATATCCGCTCTCCGCAAAGGCTTTTTCCATTCTCCCCAGCAGCTTATCGCGGGCATAGTCGAGCTCTGCGTAATTGTCGAACATGAGGGGGAGCTGGAAGATCAGGGCTTCTTTCTGGATGATCGAAAGCCCCACAGATGTCATGGCACAGGCGTGGATCTGCCCGATCTGCATCCGGCGCACCATGTCCCTCTCATCGCCCAGAACGCCGCCTGGATACAGCTTGAATTCGATCTCACCACCGCTCTCGTCCATTACCTCCTTGGCCATCTGCCTCATCATGTTCACCCAGGTGGAGTCGGCAGGGGCCAGGGTTGCCATCTTGATAACCGTCTTGGCGGGCAGCAGGGCACTGAGCACCAGTACTGCGAGAAAGACAATGGTCAGACGTTTCAGGGGGACTTTCATTCGTTTTCTCCAATCAGCGCAACCCCCCGGCTCGAGGGCTCGAAAAGAATAGGTCGTCGATACGATCCAGCAGGCGCCCGGCCCGCCGCTTGGCGATCTCATTGGCCATGCGCTGTTCCGGATACAGATCGGGGGGGGCGGCGATGATCTCGCGCAGGGTGGATTCAAAGAGCTCCCTGTCCTGGGCCTGGACACAGTAGCCCTTAGCGAGCAGATATCTGGCCATGAGGAATCTGCCTTCCGTGATCTCGATGGCCCGCTCCAGGTGTTTCTTCGCCCGTGCCGGATCGCCGCCGAGCATCTCGGAGCGGGTGCCGTAGAAGGCGCCGTAGAAAAGATGCGGGCCGCCGAAAAAATAGGTTTCATCGAGCTCCCTGACCCGCTCCATCATCAGCTCTACTTTACTCAATTCGGCCAGGCGGTCGGGATCGTTCTGCTGCAGGCTGATGATGCTCCCCCAGGCATAAGCGGTCCAGAACAGCCCCGGGACATCTTCCAGTGTGAACTCCTGCATCGCCTCCGCCAGCGTGTCGAGATCCTGGTCTACGAGGGAGTGGAACCGCGCGCGGCGCAGGGCGATCCAACGCATCCCGTATCGCTTGCCCCGTTCATAAAAATCGACAGCCCGCTTGACCTGGGCCGTTTTGGTATCGAAATCAAACTGCTCATCCGCGATCTCCACCTGTTCCTCGATGAATCCGAAGGCATAGCGCGTGAAGCTGCTGGAGGTGAGGAGGAGGAGATCCGCATCCTCCGGAGTGACCTCGAGGAGGCCCTCCATCATTTTCAGGTTGCTCGCGCTCGCCTGCTCGGCGAGCTCCAGGTCGCTCTCCCTGTCGTAGGTGGGCACTGCCTGCAGCATGACGGCCGTTGTCTGCCTGGCGGCCAGCTTGGTCATGCTGCATCCCGGGCTGGAGACACATAACACCAAGATCGCCAGAGCAGATAACGCTCCCCATGTTCGAGTCATGATACTGCTCCGATTTTTCAAAACATTTCCCCTTGTTTTGGAACTTTTCAATACTAGCAAATGCCCCTCCCCAATGCAAACCGGAACATGCGGCCGGCTCGGCTTGAATTCCACTTATGAATGGGAGATAATCCTGCTGCCATGAGTAACAAAACATATCTGGATCGACGCGAGTTCCTGAAGCGATCGGGAATCTCCCTCGCGGGGGCGGCGCTGGCCCCTTCCCTGTTCCAGGGATGTTCGAAAACCGCATCCCAAAAACCGCCCAATCTCTTGATCGTATTCCCGGATCAGATGAGGGCCCACTCCCAGGGCTTCATGCAGGAAGATCCGGTCTTGACGCCGATCCTGGACCGCTTCGCGGACGAGAGCCTGGTGCTCACCGAGGCGGTGAGCAACTATCCGGTCTGCAGCCCGTTCCGGGGCATGTTCATGACCGGAAAATACCCACATGCCAACGGAGTCCTGGCCAACTGCAACACGAACGGCACAGAACACGGATACGAGCTCAGGCAGGATGAGCACTGCTGGTCGGACATTCTCAGGGACAAGGGCTACAGCCTGGGCTATATCGGGAAGTGGCACCTGGACGGGCCCCGCAAGCCCTACGTCGAGTGCTACAACAACCGCGAAGACTTTGCCTGGAACGAGTGGTGTCCGCCCGAACGCCGCCATGGATTCGACCACTGGTATGCCTATGGCACGTACGACCAGCACATGAAGCCCATGTACTGGAAGACGGATGCCGGGCGTGATGGTGCCCACTGGGTGGACCAGTGGGGACCGGAGCACGAGGCCGACCAGGCCATCCGCTACCTCCGGAACGAGGGAGGCTCGCTTCGGAATCCCGACAGCCCCTTCGCCCTGGTGGTCTCCATGAATCCCCCCCACATGCCCTATGACCAGCTCCCGGACCGCTATGTCGAACGGTACGGCGAGAAAACTCTGGAGGAGCTGTGCAACCGGCCCAACATCCCCCCGGCGGGCACGCGCTGGGGCGATTACTACCGCAAGCACATCCGCAATTACCTGGCCATGACCACGGGAGTCGACGAGCAGTTCGGCCGGATCCTGGCCGCGCTTGAGGCACAGGGTCTGGAGCAGGACACGATCGTGCTCTTCACTTCCGACCACGGCAACTGCCTGGGGATCCACGACCAGGTATCCAAGAACAACCACTATGAGGAGTCCATGCGTATCCCTTTCATGCTGCGCTGGCCCGGGCAGATAGACGCAGGCAGAGACGACCTGCTCCTCTCCGTCCCCGACATCTACCCAACGCTTTTGGACCTCATGGGTTTCGCGGACAGTGTCCCCGTCGATGTGCAGGGACGCAGCTGTGCAGGGCTTTTCCGGACGGGATCAGGCGAGCGCCCCAACTCACAGCCTTACCTGTGGATCCCCTACGGACAGCCTGGATGGGGCCGGCGCGGTGTACGGACCCACCGACATACGCTCATGTTGAGCCGCATGCCGGACCAGCCGGATGAAGCGGTCCTGCATGGCAACCTCGAGGACAGATTTCAGCTTCTCAATCTGGCCGAAACGGATTCTCCCCTGATCGATCAGCTCCTCAAGGACGAACTGATCCCCTGGCTGGAATCAACCGGGGATCCCTGGATGCAAAATCTTTAAAACTTGAGCGGGCTTAAAGCCCCGGCCTTTAGTCCAAGTCCTCGTACAGCGAATCGATGAGCTCACTGTATTTCTTTTCGACGATGTTCCGCTTGACCTTGAGGCTTGGGGTGACCTCACCGCTCTCCAGCTCGAAGTCCCTGTCGAGCAGCGCAAATTTTTTGATCTTCTCGTACTGGGCCAGGTTGGCCTGTGCTTTATCCACTTCCTGGTCCAGGAAGGTCTTGATGGCCGCATCGCGGAGGAGCTCCTTCCGGTCCTGAAAGGAGATGCCCCGACGACTGGCATAAGACTCGAGTTTCTCAAAATCCGGCACGATGAGCGCCGAGATAAACTTGCGCCGGTCCCCCAACACCACGGCATTCAGGATATAGGGAGTGGATTTCAAAAGGTTCTCGATCGGCTGAGGCGCCACATTCTTGCCGCCCGAGGTCACGAGGATGTCCTTTTTACGGTCCGTGATGACCAGGAATCCCTCCTCGTCTATGTGGCCGACATCGCCCGTCTTGAACCAGTCTCCCTCGAAGGCCTCCCGCGTGGCCTCTTCCATTTGAAAGTAGCCCAACATGATGTTGGGCCCGCGGGCCAGGATCTCGCCGTCCTCCGCGATCCGGACCTCTACTCCCGGTACGGGTTTCCCCGCGCTGCCGAACTTCACCGCATCAGGACGGTTGAAGGATATCGCAGGTGACGTCTCTGTAAGTCCGTATCCCTCTAGGGCCAGCAGCCCCAGGGCATAGAAATATTCGCCAATCTCCTTGGCCAGGGGAGCGCCGCCGGATACGAAGAACCTGAGGCGGCCGCCCATACGGGCATAGATCTTGGCAAATACCAGCTTGTATGCGATCTTGCGCTTGAACGCGAGGAGGCCCGGGATCTTCTCCTTGCGGACCTTTCTCTGTGCGAAGGCCCGGCCCACTCCCACCGCCCAGAAGAAGATGGCGCGCTTGGCGGCCGATCCGGACAGCACGTTGTCCAGGACACGGGCATAGATCTTTTCCAGCAGTCTGGGTACTGTCACCATGATGGTGGGCCGGATCTCCAGCATGTTTTCCGACAGGGCCTCGAGACTCTCCGCAAATCCTACGGTCGCCCCCACGTAGATGTAGCAGCACATGGCCCACCGCTCAAGGATATGGGAGAGCGGCAGGAACGAGAGCACCGTATCGGCCTGGCTCACGGGGATCTTAGACAGGACCGCCTCGGCATTGGAGATCAGGTTGTTGTGGGACAGCATGACTCCCTTGGGGATGCCGGTGGTCCCGGACGTGTAGATGATGGTGGCGACATCATCGGGATGTGCCCTTCCGCAGAATTCCCCGAACAATCCCGGATGCTCCTGCTGCACCTTCTCCCCCAGGTCCCAGACATCCTGCCGGGAGAGCACTCCCTCTGTGGCTTCCGCATCAAAAAGGATGAAGTGTTCGGCCTGAGGGAGCTCGTCCTTGATCGCGGCGACCTTCTGCCACAGCTCCCGATCCGAACAGACCACAACCTTGGCGCCGGAATTTTCGATGATGTAGCGGACCTGGTCGGGAACCAGCGTGGTGTAGATCGGAACCGTGATCCCGCCCAGGCTTAGGGTGGCGAAATCCGTCATTACCCACTCCGGCCGGTTCTCCGAAAGGATGGCGACCTTGTCTCCAGGCTTCACGCCGAGCTCGTGCAGTCCCAAGGCGAAAAGCTCGACCCATCTGCCGAACTCTGCGGTGGACAGCGGGACATACTGCCCTCCCTTTTTGTAGAGCATAAAGTCGTCCTTGGGATAGGCCTCGATGGTATTGAGCAGCATTTTGGGTAGCGATCTGATCATGGATACTCCTGAGGGGGTAGGATCGGAACTGTTCTTCCTGCCCTCGAAAAGAGTGTATAATTCCCAAACGATTATTTCAAGCTGGACAGATTACCGGATCGCACTCTCTATCTATTTCGTTCAGGTATTTTGCATTGTCCATGGAAGGCACCCATGCTATCATCCTTGTAGCTGCTCATGATCGCAACCTGGGTTCTGCACACCGTCCTCCTCTCATTCTGCTTAACGCCCCCTGGAATATCGGCCGATGTTCAGTCCCAAGCACGGCTGAGCCAAGAAGTCGACCTGAGCCTCTGGGGGATAAGCCGGATCGAAGACATCGGCTTCGTTTCCATCGGGATCCTGCACGGGACTGAACAGGATCAGATGGTTGTATATCACATCCGACGGGCGAGGCCGGTCCCCCAGATACCAGTCAGGCCCTGGGGTGCCGTTCCGGAATATGCCGGGGAATCCTACCTGGTAGCGGATTTCAATGAGGGAAATGTGAACCGCCTGGGCGGTTACTTCAACAGCTTTTCCAAGGCACCCTCGACAGCCGATGTCACGATCAGCCTCCTGCCGGCAGGAGGACAGGCTCTGACGTTCGCTTTCTCACAAGACCCGTCAGGCTTTGCCGGCTTCTGGGTTCACCTCTTCGATTTCAAATCTCCTCCGCCGCAACGGGTATTTCTGGATTCTTCGCCGTTTGCTTTTTTTACTTTTTCGATCCGGGGCGAGCAAGGCAATGAGGCCCTGAGACTCCAGATCGCCGACCGCATCTGGGAACAGAAAGAGGACTCCCTTCCGATCGATGCGCTGGAGGTTTTCCTCCCCGAGGGAAGGATCACCACGGAGTGGCAGCGGGCCTGGGTGCCGCTCACAAGCCTTCCAGCAAGGATCGATCCCAATGAGTTGGCCAGTCTCGTGTTCGCGGCGGTAAGGGGAAAAGGGCGGATCTATATCCGCGATATCGCATTTGCCAAGCACAGTGAAGCCTCCCTCTCCTCGCTCTCGGAAATACGTCCCGAGCCCCGGCCGCCAGCAGGCCTTGGCATGTGGCTCTGGGAAACCGCAAAGCTGCTGGGAGATCCCGCGGCTCAGACAGAGCTGCAGGTGTTCTGCCGGGACCAGGGGATCACGGATCTGTTCCTCCAGCTCCCCTACCGGGCCGAGAAGACCGGCGAAGAGTGGAAGATCTCCTGGGACCAACCGGGGATGCGGGAGCTTCTCGAGGGGCTGCACACGGTAGGGATCACCTGTCATGCACTGGACGGCGATCCAAGGTTTGCCCTGGAAGAGTTTCATGACCAGGTGAAGGCCACTCTCCGGGAGATCATCCGATACAACCACGGCTCGGAGCCCGAGGCCCGGTTCGATGCGGTCCGCTACGATATCGAGCCCTACATCCTGCCCAGCTTCGCAGGCGCGAACAAGGAGAGGATCCTACGGCAGTATTTGGCTCTGCTCAAGGAACTCAAGCGAGACAGCGCCGCGGCCGGGCTGGAACTGGGCGCGGACATCCCCTTCTGGTTCGACGCCCTGAACCGCTTCTACGAACCCATAACCGAGCTGGACGGGCGGCCCTTCACCGAGGCGCTCCTGGCGATCGCAGACAACATCGGGATCATGGATTACCGGACCAGAGCCTATGGCGCCGACGGCACCATCGCCCACGCCGTGAACGAGATCCGGCTCGCGGAAAAAATGGGAAAAAATGTATTCATCGGGCTCGAGACCGTACCCCTCCCAGAAGAGACCATCCTGGATTTCGAGGGGGATGAGGGTCCCTCCAGACTCGGTGTGAGGAGCCTGGAGGGGAGCCGAGCCCTTCTGCACTGGATACCAGGGGGATCCGATCCTCCCTCTGGGGAAGCGGGCGGGCCGGAACTCTTTCAGACAGGCCGGACCGAAGTCCCCTCCACAAAGATCACATTCCAGGAGAAGACATGGAAAGACCTGGAAGCGGTCATGCGGAAGACCGCACGGGAATTCGGGCGTTACCGGAGCTTTTACGGTTTCGCCATTCACTCCTATGAGAGTTTCCGCCCCTGGCTCGATCGAAACAAAGGGAACTAGTCCCTTTCCCTTCATTCACTCCAAACAGAGGCACGGCATCGACCCCTGGCAGCTTATCTGGTACTATAGGGATGTGAATACGCGAGCATGAGATAGGTCCCGGAATAACCCGGATCAAAATGTCCCGTATACTGATTAAGAACGACTAAACGGTGTTGACAAGAAAAGCCGAACCCTGAACGACAAATGGACACTCGTTTCACACGCAATCCGCTCATACTGTTTTTCCTGTTTGTATTCCCGGCTCTTATGTCTCAGGCGTGCAGGCAGGAGAGTGTGCCCGAAGCCTACCTTCCCTCTAATGCGTACGAGGCCTATATACATGCGCTGGAAGTGGCGGGGCTGGCGGAAAGCGCCCTGGCCCGGGATTGGGTCAAGGCCTCCCAGGACTGTCTGGAGAAGACAGTCATTATCAACACGCCTTTCGAGGAAACTTTTTACGTAGACTCGACCAAGGCTTTTGCCGTGGCCTACCGCTTCGAGATAAAACGCGGGCAGCGGACCGAGATCGAGATCAATCTCGAGAATGCAGACCCGACCCGCGTCTTCATGGACCTCTTCCGCACAGGAGGCGGCAGCCCCGAGTTCTGGGTAAAGATCGCCAGCGCCAACAAAACGGAGTACCGGCTCGAGGTCGAGCCTCGCATCACCCTTGACTATGCCCTGCGCATCCAGCCCGAGCTCCTGAGGGGAGGCCGCTTCACCGTCACCATCCGCAACGTTCCCTCCCTGGGATTCCCGGTGGAGGGCGCCAGGTTCTCGGATATCGGGAGCTGGTTCGGGGATCCACGCGACGGGGGACGCCGGGAACACCACGGTGTCGACATCTTCGCCCGCCGCCACACGCCGGTCATCGCCCCCTCGGATGCCAGGGTCCGCAGGGTGCGCGAGGGAGCCGTGGGCGGCCGGACGGTCTGGCTCCGGGACGAGAAAAGGAACCTCAACCTGTACTTCGCCCACCTGCAGGAACAAAAGGTCGAAGTTAACGACCTCGTAAAAAAGGGCCAGGTCATCGGCACCGTGGGCAACACGGGTAACGCCCGCACGACTCCGCCCCACCTCCACTTCGCGATCTACATCCAGCGGTCCGGGGCCGTGGATCCAGTGGATTTCCTCCGGAAGACCAATGTGAATCCCATCGCAGTGACAGCGGACCTGCATCCCCTGGGACAGTGGGCGCGGGCCAAGGAAGGCAGAACCTATCTGCTGAGAGCCCCCGCATCACGTTCTGAGCGGCTCTTCGAAATCGATTCTCACACTCCGATGAAGATCCTGGCCGCTGCGACTGACCACTACCGTGTTTTCCTCCCGGATGGCCAAACCGGGTATGTTGTGTCCGAGGGGATCGAGTCCCTGAGCGAGAGCCTCGAGGTCCAGGCCGCAGCACAACCGCTGAGGATCACGGAGTCCCCGACAACAGGCTCCGTTGAGATGGATAAGATCTCACCGGGACAAACGATCAGCATCCTCGCGCTCTTCCGGGACTACTGGCTGGTCCGCACCGAGGGGGGCCTCACCGGATGGGCCGCCTCCCCCACTTCTGCCCCGACGGCCGGCCGGGTGACTGATCAAGGTCAGGATCTGCCCCTGGAATAGTCCTCACCTCTCTGCCAGAACTCAAATTATTTTAATCTCCGGCAGAACCTTTTTCTCATTTTCGCGTCTATATATATGTATCGGATTCCGATACTTATGCAAGGAATAAACTGAGAGGAGCTTGAGTTCGATGAAGATGCTGTCCCGTGCCGAGGAGATCATCCTCCTGGCCATCCTGCGGCTGGGAGACAACGCCTACGGGATCTCGATCCGGGAACTGATCCATGCAGCAGCCGGAGTAGAGTGGTCCCTGGCGCAGATCTATGATCCGCTGAACCGCCTGACCCACAAGGGATATGTGAGCAAGACCAAGGGTGATCCCACCCGGGAGCGGGGAGGGCGCCACAAGTGCCTCTACTCCCTGACTAAAGAGGGAAAGGATGCACTCCAGGAACTCCAACGCGTGCAGAAAAATATGTGGAAGAAGCTCCCTGACGAGGCTTTGAGCTAAGACAAGATAATGCCTTCGCAACCGCATCGACCGCCCCGTCTGGCCCAGATGATGCTGCGGCACCTGCTGCTGGAGGAAGAGATCTATGAAAAACTGGGCGACTTCGAAGAGGGATTCCGCTCCCTGCTTTCTTCAAAAGGAACGCGGGCAGCCCGTGCTTGGTACCGGCTGCAGGTCCTCAGGCTCGTTCCGGCTGTAGTGAAAAACATCATCTACTGGAGTCTTGCCATGTTTATTAACTATCTGAAGATCACCCTGCGCCACTTCCAGAGGCACATGGGGTATTCGCTGATCAATGTTCTGGGCCTGGTCCTGGGAATTGCCAGCTGCATCCTGATCCTGGTCTGGGTCAAGGACGAGGTCTCCTACAACCGCTTCCACGAGAAGCTCGATTCCATCTACCTGGGGAGGAGCATCGTGCACTACGGCAGCGAGGTTTCCCGAGGAGCGGGTACGGTGCCAGCCCTGGGGCCGGCTCTCAGGGAAGAATTCCCCGAGGTGCTGAACGCCGCCCGGCACGAAAACGGGCAGAGGGAATTCCTGATCGAATACGGGAACGACCAATTCAAGGAGAGGATCCAGCTGGCGGATCCCGAGATCTTTCAGGTCTTTACATTTCCCTTTGTCCAGGGGAATCCCCGCGACACCTTCGGAGATCCCAACGTTCTGGTCCTGTCGGAGAGCACAGCCCAAAAGATATTTGGGATGGAGGATGCGATCGGGAAAGTACTGACAGTGAACGGGAATGAGGAATTCCGGGTCGTCGGTGTGATGCGGGACATCCCCCATAACTCCACCGTACGTTTCGACATCTGGGCCCCCCTGGAGTTGACCCACAAGTGGTATCGCCCCGACTACACATCCACCTGGTCCAACATGGCATTCCGCACGTATTTCGAGATGGCGGAGAACGTGGATATGGAAGCCTTCAACGAGAAGATATTCAACCGGGTGCGTCAGTCAGACGCCAGCACCAATATCGAACCCTTCATCTATCCATTCAACCAGGTATACCTCGACCTCTACGGGCGGATGGGTAACATCCGCACTTTTGCCCTCATCGGCCTGGTGATCCTGACCATCGCCTGTATCAACTTCATGAACCTGTCCACGGCCCGCTCCGCACATCGGGCCCGTGAGGTCGGGATGCGCAAGGTGGTGGGAGCCCAGCGAAGGCAGATCATCCGACAGTTCTTCGGAGAATCCTTGATCTTCACACTGGTCTCTCTGGCACTGGCCATCGGAGTGGTATGGCTGCTCATGCCCTCCTTTCGCACGCTCACAGGAAAGCCGCTCCAGCTCTCGACATTCTGGGATGTGTCCGGGATATTGGGGATCCTGGGCGTTACCCTGATAACCGGAATCCTGGCAGGAAGCTACCCGGCTCTGTTCCTTTCTGCTTTTCGGCCGGCAGCCGTGCTCAGAGGAAAGCGGTCAGGTGCGGGTGGGGCCTGGTTCCGCAAGGCCCTGGTGGTCCTTCAGTTCGCAATGTCCGTGATGCTCATCATAGGGACACTGGTCATCTTGCTCCAGGTGCGATTCATGAAAGCGAAAAGCCTGGGATTCGACAAGGAGCAGCTGCTGTATGTGGGCCTGGAGGGAGACATGATCTCCAAGGTCCAGGAGATCAAACATGAGCTGACACAGCATCCCGGCATCCAGAGCGTGTCTGCCACATCTCACTCACCCACAGGTGTATACAACAACGGCGAGGACTGGGACTGGGACGGCCGGGATCCCAACGTCAATCCGCTGGTCACCTACTTTGGTGTGGATCCGGATTTCCTGGAGACGTTCCAGATGGAGCTGGCCCAGGGAGAATCCTTCCGACAGTCGAGCCACAACCTGACCATGGCACTCATCAACGAGCGGTTCGCCGACATCATTGGGAATCCAGACATCATCGGAAGCCGCCTGTCTCAAGAAGACATCCAGCTTCAGATCATCGGTGTGGTCAAGGATTTTCATTTCACGCCCCTCTTTCAGGAGATCGGGCCCGCCATCATATATTTTGATCCTGAATACAACGTCATGCAGCGCTACCGCTATCTGTTCATCAGATTAAATCCCGGCGACATCCGCAGGTCGATAGAGCATATTGAGGGCACGGTCAAATCCTTCAATCCCGGATTTCCCTTCGAGTATCGGTTCCTGGACGACGACTACGACCGGTTGTATAGAGGGGTGGAACGGGAGATGGCCATCGTCCGCACCTTCGCTTTCCTGGCCATCCTCATATCGTGTCTCGGTCTGTTCGGGCTGGCTGCATACACCGCGGAACAGCGCACCAAGGAGATCGGGATCCGGAAGATCCTGGGGGCGTCGACCCCGGGCCTCATGACGCTGCTCTCCAAGCAGTACGCTCTCTGGGTGCTGGCCGCAAATGCCATCGCCTGGCCGGCCTCCTACTTCTTGATGAGGGGCTGGCTGCAGGACTATCCATACAGGATCGGGCTGAGGCTGCCCATATTCCTCGCTGCGGCCGCGGCTTCTCTCCTGATCGCGCAGCTCACGGTGGGATTCCAGTCGCTGCGGGCGGCCCGTTCCGATCCGGTGGATTCTCTGCGGTATGAGTAGAGACGGCTAGAAGCGGGCCGGGACGAAGCGGGGGATCCACCTAGGGACCCTGCTCCTGTAATCCCGATACTCCTCGCCGAATTTCTTGTCCAGCCACCTCTCTTCGTAGGCCGCTATGGCAGTGTAAAATACGAAGATGCCTGCAAACACACCCAGGGACAGCAACGAAAGAGTCAAAACGAAAAGGAATACGTAGAAAAGGAGGGCGGCCAGATAGAGAGGATGCCGGACACGGGCGAAAGCTCCGTCTTTGAGGACCCGAGGTTGGCTCTGCACTTCATGCGATATTGCCCGGTGGCCGGAGCGCATCAGATATATCGCAAACATAAAGGCCACGCCCGCAACGATGATCCTGACATAAAGAGGAACCCATGCAGCAGGATAGATCGAAAATTTGAATATGAATGAATCCAGGATCCATACTATCACAAACAACAGAAGGCAGATGATCTGTCCCCGGTCGCCCCAGGGATGCTCGCCGTGGATGCGTGCATGCACATGCGTGTTTGGGTTGCCTGAAGAATTCTGAGCGGACATTCTCTCCTCCGATATTCTCCATGATACTCCACTCGATATTCAAAAATCAACGTAACGGGCATGGCAAGTTTCTCCTGTCCTCAGACTCTGTGCTCCTCCACTTTTACCCCTGTTTTCGCTACAATACGGCTTTAAAATGGGCAAAATAAGGACTTAAGTATTTTATTTTCAACAACATTTCATGGTCCGTCCCCAAAGATTAGTCGGACCAGGTGACGCTGTAGCGGCGGACGGTCCGGAAGCCCGTCGCTTCGTCCGAATGCAGTCGGTACATCTTGCCGTCCCTGAAGCCCCCGGGGTTGATCGTGAGCCACAGCCGTGTGAGGTAGTGCCCGTCAGGATTGAAGATATCCCAGGCACGGCGGGATTCTTCGCCGCTCTCGTCCAGCTCGTGGGTTGCCACCCACAGGTTTCCTCGGTCATCGACCAGCATGTTTTCGGAGATGGTCTTGACCTTTGGGAGTTCCACATCTCTTGCCATTTCGGAAAACTGGGGATTCTGTCTGCGGTCCACACCGGCGTAATACTCGTCGGTGTCCTTCTGCGTGAAGGGCACCTTCTGGTAGGGGCGGTCGATCTTGCGGACCAGCTTCCCCGGCGGCTCATAGACCTCGATGAGGTATGTGTCGTTGAGGCAGTGGTACAGCCGCTTCCGGGCAGGATCGCCGGCAAAGATCGAATGCGGCGTGTGGGGGATCGTGATCGACAGCATGGAATCACCGACCCGCTTCGTCTGAAATCCGACGGGCGTGAATTCTCCCCAATTCTCCAGCTCGTTTCCTTTGAAATCCAGCTTGTTGACCAGAAGTTTGGGATCACTCCCGTACAGGTTCTCATCGCAGAGGTAGCCGGTCTCGTCTGTAAAAAGAATCTGGAAGTGGGAATTTTTCCAGGGATGGCTCTGCAGGAAATCCCCTCCGCGGTCAAAGAGGCTCGAACGCCTCGCCCTGAGATCGAGCACGAGCAACCGTTCATCCTCGAGGAATGTCATATCCAGAAGAGACTGGAACTCACCCGGCCCCTCCCCTTTCCTTCCAATGGTCCGGACATATCTTCCCTCCGGATCGAAGACCTTGATCACGGCATCGCGGTAATCGCTGACATGTATGAAGCCCTGGCCGTCGACCAGGATGTCGCTGGGTTGATACAGCATTGCGTCCCCTGCGGTTTCTTCGCCGCCGATGACCAGCTCCTCCACAAACTCGACGCGAAGATCCGGCTGCAGGGGCAGTGCAGGATTGTGGACGAACACCATGTCCCCGACCGTCTCCACCTCCGGACCCGCTGCCTTAGGAGCACACCCCTTTAGAAGCAGCAGGGCCACCAGGAATCCAAGGCAAAATCGCATCTTGAATACAGTTCTCTGATTGGGCATGTGTTCCCTCATTCCTCCCTTAAGATTTCAGCAAAAATCTTGGCGCAGTCGAGCTCTGTATTTGCCTGATCGAGCTCATGGATTGGGAATTCTCGCCAGCTCTGGGCATCTCAGATCCTCTGATCGGTGTTTGGTTATTTATTCAGTATAACAGGAAATACAGGCGGAATGATGCATAGAGGACACAATGAGGGATCCTGGCAGACCTGAACCCGAGAGGCTCTGAGACGTATATGGTTGAAGACCTATTCAAGGAGGCCCCAATGAAACGGAGAGAATTTCTCGAGAAGGCCGGCTGCGGCGCCGCAGGGCTGGCGGCGGCTCCCCTATCCGCCGTAGGTGGACAGTCGAAGGAGCCTATGGTGGTCCGGCGGTTCGACCTGGAGATCGAGGTCTACGAGGTCGGTCCAGAAACGCGCTGCCACAAAAAAGGCGAAAAATTCGCGTGGCCGAAGGACATGGGGAATGTGTGTCACTGGCTGGCGAGCGCTCTGGACCCCGTCTGTACCACGCTGTCCAACGGCGCCATACTGCCCTGGAAATATGCCGGCACGCCCTATGAGAAGGTCATCGATCTGGAGGGTACAACCACTGAGTACATCCGCTGCCCGGACCCCAGCAAGGCAGGTATTGTGGTCAAGATCACCCGGACCTTCAAGGACAAGCGGACCTTTCAGGGATAGATCAAAAAAAACAGCCCCTGAGGTTCAGGGGCTGCTCGTATCCGATTTCCTTTGCGGATCGGGTGAAAACTGAACCGTCTGCGTTCAGTCCTCGTCACACCCGCGCGTCGGTTCTTCCGTGATCTCTGTCTCCGAGATGACGATTATTGCGTGGAAGTCGGTTCCACGCTGGAACTCGTAGCTGGTATTTCCCCAGCCCTTCATCTCGGGCTGGCCGTCATACCACGCCAGGACCTTGAAATATATCCCCGTATTAATAAACATCCCCTCGAAGCGGAGCTCGAAGTGCAGGCCGAATTCATCCCATGTGGAGGTGTTGATCGCCTCGACGTCTCTGGCCCTGAGCTGTCCCTTGTTCAGCCAGGGGCCGCTGGAATTCAGGGTCAGTTTCCCGCCGGCATAGGTGGTTTCGTAGATACCGCTCGATTCTGGGATCTCCTGGGCGCCGTTCTCATCGATCTTCGCGTGCTTGAAAACGAACCCATCTCCTATGGCTTTCAGAACATTGCCGGGCTGGCCGGGGCCGCCGCCCTTGAACATCTCCTTCCAGAACTTGGTGTTGAAATCAGGTTCGCAGGTGCTGAAGGTCCCATAAACGACTTTTCCAGACTTTTCCTCATCATCATTGTCACCCGGATCCGGGACGCCCTCGATGGGATCCTCGGCGATCTGGACGATGATGTCTTTAAATTCGCTGCCGCGCTGGAACCCATAGCCGTCCTTGTTCTCCACGCTCATACGCGGCTCGCCCTCATACCAGGCATCCACGCGGTAGAAATAGCCCGTGTCATCGAACTTGCCCTCGAACATCAGATGGAATTTCAGGATGCCCGTGGTCTCGTCATAGATCGAGTTGTTCAGCGCCATGATGCCGGTATCCTTGAGTTTGTTCTTGTTCAGCCAGGGGCCGCTGGAGTTCAGGATCAGGGTGCCGCCCACGTAGGTGGTGGCCCACTCATACCCAGACTCACTGGAGGCTCCCACACTGTCAAGGACCGCGTGCTTGAAGATGAAGCCCTGGCCCACGGCCATCAGGGTGTTGCCCGGCTGGCCCGGGCCGCCGCCCTTGAACATCTCTTTCCAGAACTTGGCCTCGAAATCTCCGGCATCGAGGCTGTAAGTGCCCAAATTGACCATAACCTTGTCTTTGTCCTTGTCGTTCTTCGCCGACACGGCGAATCCGACCAGCAGCAGACACAGGGTAAAGATGATGACCTTTCTCATTTCTTCCTCCATGGGTAAGTGTACATATTCCTTCCCATCTGGTTTTTCGGGACCAGCCCGCTTCCTTATATAAATCTTAGTCGTTTATGCAGCGGAGAGGTACACTAGAATCTCAATATATCCAGGCCTAGAAGCCGAACTTGGCGCGCAGCACCAATCCCCGTCCGGGCGCGTCCACGCCCGACTCGTCCGCCGAGGGACGATAGGTCTCGTCGAGGATGTTCTGGAGAATAGCCAGAAGTGTCAGGTGGCGGGAGACCTCATACCCGAAGATCATGTCGAAGAGGACATATTCATCTGTCTCGATCTCCAGGGGGCCGGGATCGACCACCGCCGCAGACAGCGTCACACGCGGCTCCGCCCAAAATCGGCCCGGAGAGTATTTGCCCCAGAAGGTGAGCCGGGTCGGCGGGATGTAGTTCAGCGCCGCGTTCGTATCCTTCTCCTTGCCCCGCATGTGGTGGAAATTGAAGAAGAACTCCACGTCCTTCATCACGGAGATATACAGCTCGCCCTCGAGCCCGTTGATGCGGCCGCGCGTCAGGTTCCGGTAGAAATACTCTTCCAGTCCGGTGCCGGCATACTTCTGGATCATGGCATCGATGCCGTTGCTGAAACCGAAGATCGATGCATAGAACCGGTCGTGCAGGTAGCGTACTCCCACGTCAAAGTTCAGACTCTCTTCCGGACTGAGATCCGGATTTCCGAAAACCGTACCGCGCCCGGTCAGCCCGGTATAGAAGAGCTCGCTTATGGTCGGGAAACGGAATGACCGGCCCACGTTCGCCAGCAGTGAGAGGCGCGTCGAAACCTGGAAGACCGACCCCACATACAGCGACAGAAACGTGTCGTGCATGGAAACCCGGGTTTGTTCCAGGTCCAGGTTGCTGGTCCGGATATAGTCGAACCGCCCGCCCAGGCTCAGGGCCACATGAGGAGTGACCCACACCTTGTCATCGACATAGAAACCGATGTTGTTCCGGCGCGCATCCTGCAGCGATGCTTCCTCGGTCTCTTGTATGATCCCGCCCTGTTCGTCATACAGCCATTCGGTGTTTCGATCGCTCACGCCCCCCTGGCCAAAATAGTCGAGGCCGAAACTGAGCGTGTGGTTTTGGTTCAGTTCCCTGCCGCCCCGGAGCTTGAAGCCAAAATTCGTGGCCTCGATCCTTGCGAGGTTCCGCTTTATTACGGTCAGAGCATCTTCCCGCAGGTTGTCCTTCTGCGTTTCCACGGCATTGTCCAGTACAAAAAAACTGAGGCTGAGGTTGTCCAGGAAAGATATGTCCCAGAGCTCGTATCCGACCGTGAAGAGCGTGTTGCGCTCGTCGGGGTACCAGCGCGGCTTCAGCTGGGACGTGGGGCTGGGCTTGCCGATATCGACGCCCTGGTAGTGGTAGAGGGAGGCATAGAAGCGGGAGGATTTGCCCTGTCGATTGAGCTTGAACATGAAGCTGTAGTCCGAGTACCGGGACCATGCGACAGGGCCCGTAGGGGCCGCGTAGTCATCGGCCTTTTTCCCGTTGGCCCCCAGCATCCAGGCCCATTTCCCCATGGATCCGCTCAGCGTGGCAGCAGCAGCCTTTTCGTTTCTGGCGGTATTGTAGCCAAGAAAAAAATTACCCCTGAAGGGAGAATCCGGCGCCGGAGTCTTGGTCACGATGTTGATGATGCCGCCCACCGCCCCGGAGCCGTAGAAGACCGAGTAGGGCCCCCGGTTGATCTCTATACGGTCGATGTCGCTCAGGTTGACGAAGGAGGCGCTGGCCCCGATCCGCCTCTCCGAAGTGATACGGACGCCGTCCACAAGCAGCAGGACCCTGTGCTCGGCCAACCCGCGGACGGCCGGGACCATCGAGTATCCCCCCTTCCCCACGCTGGACACCCCGGGGACCTTCTCCACGGACTCGGTGATATTCGCCGAGCCCATCTCCGTCAGCACCGAACTGGGCAGGATGGTCCTGTGCGAAGGGAGGCTGACATCTATGATGGAATCCGCCTCGGCCGTCACGGCGACCTCTTCCTTCAAGATCATAACGATAGGATTTTTGGCCGTCAAGAAGACCTGCACCAGCTGTCCGGCGCTCTCAGCATAGGAGACCTCTACGCTCTGAGGTGTGAAGTCGGGGTGAGAGAAACTCAGCGAGATCGTTTCCTGGATAGGGATCTCCAGCTCGAACATCCCATTCTCATCGGTAACGGCGACGGTCGAGAGATCCGCCAAGGCAACCTTCACTTTTGACAGAGGATTTCCGTCACTGTCCAAGACGCGGCCCTTGAGGATATCAGAAGAGGAGAATAGGAGGGTGCTGGCGAGGATGAGCCAGAAACAGACAGAAAAAAATCCTCTCCTCACAGGGCCTCCAATCCGGCGGCATGGTATCCGTGGATGAATATGCGACGCCTATGACTTCGTCATCCGCCGGGCTATGTATATATTCAACACCAATATATGAACGCATGATTATAGCGTATTTCAGGGGTGATGTCACCTCTCAGGGCGCATTTCCACCTCCGGTACAGCGCCGCGCTCACGGCCTCTTCTCCCCTACCGGCTCAGCTCCAGGCCCAGTCTTCCGTATGGAAAGGGATAGGCCGTCACCCACACGACGGGGTGCAGATCCGTTTTTCCCTCGTCATAGGCCAAAACATAGGCCTCGATGGCCTTCCCGACCATGTCCCGGGTGAAGGGAACATAGTAGGTATAGTTTCGATCACGCCGGGCATTGCAGTACTCCCAGGTATTGGACGGATAAGAGGGGGCGCGGTCCGGGCATCCGATGAGTTGGCCATCCACCTTGAGGCCAGCATAGGCGCCTTCCTCCCCGTGTTCCCCTTCTATCGCGATACAGAGATAGCTCCCCTCCACCCACTGCGAGAGCTCGATCCGGCACGACCAGGCTTTGACCGGGCGCATACGCCGGGGGTGGGCGAAGAGGTTGGAGGCCCTCCAGGACTCCCGCAGCACCGTTCTCCCGTCCTTGAAGCCCTCGATCTCCATGATCCTGTCCGGATAGGAAGGGAACCGCAGGTACCGAACCGGCTTTGACAGATCGATGATCATCCGCGTACCGGCCAGGAAGGTCAGCCGTTCCCAGTGCTCCAGGTCCTGGGAGACCTCGACATGATTCCCCTCGTCCAGCAGGAGGGGCTGGAGTGAGTACTCATCGGGTACGTGCAGCTCGATACGGTCGACGTCCGACACGCGGCCCAGGTCGAGGCGGAGGCATCCTCCCTTCACGCGCTGGTCGATGCCATACTTGTGCGAGGGCCAGAATCCCGTTGTCGGATCGCCATCGAAGAGGTTGCGGTCCCATATCCCCCTTTCGATAAATACCGCCTGCTCGAAGAAGGCGTCGCGGGCGCGCTGTACCTGGGGGATGCGCGTGGGTCCGGACCGCTTCAGCTCCCTGACTTCGAGGGCGTTGTTGTCAGCAGCGAACGCCGTGGCCTCGTACAGAGCCGCGGCATCGGCCGGGATTTCACACTCCTGCAGGGTAGCCAGGAGGCGGTGGACAGGCTGTGAGAAGCGCTCTCCAGAGAAACGGACGGCTAGAGTCTCGCCGGACGCCAGGGCTTCTTCTCTATCCCCCTCGAGGATGGCGATTTCATGACTCCCCCCTCCATCCGGCAGGCTGATCCGCGCCTCGCTCCCAGGAAGTCCCAGGAGCCGCAGGGAAGCGGGCTTCCCTAGAATGTTTCTCACAACTTCGTAGTCGCTGCCGATGACGCCCGGTTCATCACAGGTCCCGGTCGTGACCAGAAGGAGATACGTGCGAAAAGGTGCCACTTCCACCTCAATGCTTCCCCCGTAGGGGAAATCACCCAGGATGCGCTCCCCGGGATGGAACCTCCGGCAGTGAACAGATCCACTGCTCTCGAGCCCTACGTCCCCATCAAGCGGCACAGAATAGGTGACCGGCTCCCAACCAAGGTTGCGGAGCGTTATGAGCCTTGTGGCTCCGTCGCCTCGGGCTACGGCAGAGGGTCCGAACCGGTCTTCAGGCAGCACCATGCCGTCTACCAGGATATCCCGGTATTTCCTGTGCAGGTTGAAGATCCGGGCCAGCCGGGGAAACTCGTCATCGCGCAGCAGCCAGGGATTTCCATAGATCTGGGGAGCCAGGATGAGGCCGCGGTTGAAGGCCTGGAGTATGAGGTCATCCTCCCAGTAATCCAGACAGGAGGACAGGCATACCCCATGATCCTCGGTGAGCCTGAGCAGATCGGGGACCAGGCCGCGTGAGATCGCGTCTGCCCGGTGGTGTGGTGCCGTCGTGCGGTTGGTAGACCAGACATCGATATACGTTTCCTTCCCTTCCCAGAGGAATGTCGTGGCATGGGCCTGAGCCCGATCCAGGCCCAGGCGGTGGTTGAGCAGGATGAGATCGGTACTGAATCGGCGGCACTCGGTCATCATGTTGATAAATGCGTCCTCTTTCTCCGGCCGGAGCGGACCGCACACGGAATCGAACTTGAAGAGGGCGAAATCCAGGTCCCGGCAAAGAGACACCATCATCTCGGTCCGGGCCTTTTCTTCCTCCGGAGTGCTGCCGAAGCCGTCCGGCCCGCCCCAGATGCCAAGACGGGTGCCCATGGCCCTGGCTTCCTCGAAGATGGGCTCGAATCCTCTGGGAAACTGCTCCCGGAAGCGTTCCGAATCCATGCGTCCGTAGAAGCGCTTTCCATCGATGGCCCCGGCGTCGAAGGCATAGATGTCCAGTACCATGCCGTACTCGTCGTACAGCCAACGGAAAAAATCGAGGTTGATGAGGGAATGGGCTTCTGTAGCCCCTTCGTTGGTGTTGTTGATCCAGGAAAAATACTGGGCGCGGCTGGGTGTTCTCTCATCCGCACCTGCGAACACATCCTGGTCCCCTCCACTCGAAACAAGGGAAGCCAACAGCAGGAGCAGGATTGAGAGGCCTAGGATCAAGATCTTACGTGACATTTTTTTACCTCGATTCATTGGATTTCCAGCTTTTTCTGCACACGACCTCGCCCGCAATGATCCTGTGCGCTACTTCATGAAACATCTTCACACTCCTTCTTATCGCCTTGGGCTTTACTTTTCAAGCACAAAATTATCTGATAGTGTGGAGATACCAACCTTGGCATAGAGGAGTGGCCAGCATTTCCCCGAGATAGGAGGACCATATGAAGAGGAGAGAATTCGTTAAGCTGGCCGGGATCGCGGCCGCGGGACCGGCAGTGGTCCCGGGATTCAGTCGGCAGGAGACCGGCAGCAAGGACCTGACCCCGCTCGAAAAAGGGATCCACCCCATGCTGGAGGAGGATTTCCCCTATCTCTTCATCGATTCCTGCATGCAGATCTGGCCCGACGCGCAGTACCCGATCGCGCACAGGCACGGTGTCACGGTGTATGCCCCCACGGCCTGGGATCCACACCTCCCTGTGGACCGGGCTATGGAGGGACTGATGTACTGGCACTGGGTCGTCCGCGAGAATCCCAACCTCCATATTGTGACCACACCTGCAGATATTTCGGACATTAAGAAGAGCGGAAAGTCCGGGCTGCTTTTGGCCTCCCAGTGCGGGGACTTCATCGGCGACCGGCTCCACCGGATCGAGGCCTTCTACCGAATGGGACTCCGCATGCTGATCCCTGCCTACAGCCTGTCGAACCGGATCTGCGGCGGGTGCCTGGATAAGTCCGACACGGGCCTGACTTCCTTCGGTGAACTTGTGGTGGAGGAATGCAACCGCGTAGGGCTGCTCCTGGACTGTTCCCATCTCAGCCGGCAGGCCAGCTTGGATATCATCGAGCACAGCCAGAAGCCTGTGGTCTTCAGCCACTCGTGTGCTTCGGTACTGGCCCAAAATCCCCGCAACATCGACGATGATCGGATCCTGGCCTGCGCCGCCAAGGGGGGCGTGATCGGGCTGTCCCCGTGGGGCCCCATGGTGCTGAAGACCGGGCAGACCTCACGCCCCACGCTGGATGATTTCATAGACCACATCGACCACGTGGCCCAGCTTCTCGGATCGACCGAACACATCGGAGTCGGGACCGACATGAGCCTGGGCACCTATCCGGATCACGAGTCCGATCCCTGGGGAGATCCCGCCTATCGGGACGTCACAGGAGTCTACGACGCCGAGATCACCGACAACATCCGATCTCCCCTGCGCATGGTGGACGGATTCAGCAACTTCACCGAGGTCTTGAATTTCGCTAAGCGATCGCGCCAACGCGGCTATTCGGACGGCGACATCCGCGGGATCCTGGGATCGAACTACCTGAGGGTATTCGGACAGGTCTGGGCCTAGTTTTTTTTCGGGGCCTTGAACAGCTTTGACAGCTTCATGAGCAGATCAAGGCTGCCGGACACCTTGAATTTTCCCGTCATGAAGGCGGTGGCTCCGCTCATCTCGCCCCGGGCGATCTTCAACCAGACCTCGGCCGGAGAGTGAACCGTCATGTTCGGGTGGGGATGAATCCCCTCGAAGGCCGAACATGTTCCTCCCACAATCCTGACATGGTAGTCCCCCGGCTCCTCGTCCTGGACATCGAACTGCACCACGGCCTCGAGGTCACCCGCCGCCTCGGCATCGAATGCCAGAGGCATCCCCGCGATGAGATCCCGGATGGTTTTCATCTGCGAAGGCGCCGACAGCGGCTTGGCCCCCGGCTCCTCAACGGGCCCGGAACCTTCAGGGGGGAGCGGTTCGTCCACGTCGATCCTCTCGATGCCTAGGCTCTCCCAGTGGGCATTGGTCATTTCCGCATAGGCCGCCGGATCGGAGGACAGGGGCCGGTCGAGCTGTTCCTGGGTTTCGTCCTCTATCCTCCCGCCTCTCACGACCTCCGAGCCAGCCTGCTCCGCCGCCTCAAGATACCAGCGGACACCGTCGGCAAGCTCCGGGACACGGAGCAGGGGGCCTCCTGCGCAGCAGATCTCACCGAGGAGGTCGCTGTCCGGACCCGAAGTGAGCAGCCGGAAGGTCTGTCTGAGCCCATCAAAATGGTGCCCCTCCGGAAATCCCGCATTCGAGATAAGGACCGATTTGCGCAGCCCCTGCCCGTAGCGCGGGGGATGGAGGAAGTGGTCACCACGCCTCTCGATGAAGGGCTGGGCCAAGGGGATCAGCCGGTCCAGGAAATCCTTGAAGAGGCCCGGCACCGTGTAGACATACAGGGGCATGGCATACACCATCACATCCGCTCCCCTCATCCGCTCCAGGATCTCCGGCATATCATCCTTGTGGACACACACTCCCGGCGTCTTGGTCCAGCACGTGAAACACCCGATACAGTGCTGGACAGTTTTTTCCTTCAGGTAGATGGTCTCAGCCTCGGCCCCGGCCTCCCGTGCTCCCTTGAGGAAAGCTTGCAGGATGACCTCGGTATTGCCTTTGCTGCCCCTTGGACTGCCATTGACTGCCAGCATATTCATCTTTGTCCCCTCCTCGTTCCTGGATCGCAACTGGGGTTCTGACCCCGTGAGCCAGCATACGCCCCCATCGTATCGAAATCCATAAAATTTTCATTTTCATATAAAAATCGCACAGAGAATATGATAGTATTTTCTCACAACACAAGGGAGACACCATGAGTTCAGGACACAGGCCACACAAGTTTTTTTATCTCCTCCTCTTGAGTCTATTCGTTTGCATCACGGTATTACAACCAGCCGGACAGATCCAAGATTTCGAAATGCCCTACCAGAGGTGGGATGTCCCCTATGTCCCCACCCCCTACGAAATCGTGGATGAGATGCTGGAGATGGCAGAGGTCGCCGAGGTAGATGTCCTCTACGACCTGGGCTGCGGAGACGGACGCATCGTCATCACGGCGGCTCGCAGGCTGGGGACACGGGGCTACGGTGTGGACATCGATCCGGAGCGGATACAGGAATGCCACTCCAATGCAGAGTCGGCGGATGTCCAAAGTCTGGTCACGTTCCTGAACCAGGATCTCTTCGAGACCGACTTCAGCCGGGCCAGTGTCCTCACGCTCTACCTGCTGAATTCGGTCAACATGCGGCTGCGGCCCAAGATCTTGGCTGAGCTCAAGCCGGGAACACGGGTGGTGTCCCATGACTTCAGCATGGGAGAATGGAAAGCGGATCTGAAGGCCGACCTCATGGTCGACTACAGGATCCACAACGTATATTTCTGGGTGGTGCCGGCCAATGCCTCTGGGAAATGGCGGTTCAGCCAGCCCTCTGACCTACCGGCCGTCCCTTTCACTCTCAACCTGCAGCAGAAATTCCAGGAGATCGAGGGCCACATCGCCGACCGCAACCAGGTGATCAGGCTGAAATCTGCAGACCTGACCGGTGCCCGGATCGTATTTTCCTTCAACAGAGACACGCAAGACCGGGCCCAGAACTTTTCTTTCGAGGGGACGGTCAAGGGACATACCATGGAGGGCACGCTGACTGTTCTATCAGGAGAAACGAACAAAAAGTTTGAGTGCAGAGCCAAGCGCGATCCGAAGACCGTTCGCCCTATTGATTCCGAGGTGGTGCGGGACGATTGAGCTAGACCGGATTGTCCAGGTATTTCTCGGAGAAGGCGATCATCAGGTTGTCGACATCTTTTCCAGGGAATTCCTTGAGGTCGTCGAACTCCCCACACCGGCGCTTGATGATCTCGAGCGCGATGTAGATCTCCCGGACGGCAATATTTTTTTCATGCATGGGATCCTCTCTACCGCTTGATTCAATCCTGATGGGTTTATCTATACCACAGCCAAAGGTAGGTTTCAATTCTTCGTAGGGCCAAGGACTTGGGGGAAGGGCACTATTCATGGCGCAGGGCAGCGACAGGATGAATTCCCTGCAAAGCAGCAGGACGAGGGATGTGACGCGGGCTCCAACGACCTTGCGGATGCCGATCTCCTTGGTCCGCTGCTCTGCCAGATACGCTGCCAATCCGAAGAGTCCGACACACCCGATCAGGATGGCCAAAACCGCGAAGGCCCGGAAGGTGTGGCCGAGCCGCCCTCAGCTCTGTGCTGGCTGTCATAGAATTCATCGAGACAATCAGAACTCCAGTATCTTTTTACAGAGAAAACCGTATAATTCCCATGAGCGAGGTGATCCAATGACAAAGACATGCTGGATGCGGACAATATTTCTCCTTACGCTGCCTCTATGGCTGATCGGGGCGGGCCTGATCCTGCCCGGGACGCATGCGGAGGAACCCGAAGTGCTGTCCCCGGGTGTCGATCCGGACATGACCGTCAACTGGCCGCAGTTTCGCGGGGAAAACGCGGAAGGTGTGGCTACGGGACAGGATCTCCCCCTGAACTGGGACAGAGAGGAAGGAACCCACATCCGCTGGAAAACGGCGATCCCGGGCCTGGGGCACTCCTCGCCCGTTGTCTGGGGCGACAACGTCTTCGTGACCACCGCGGTAGCGGAAGGCAAGGAAGCTTATCTCAAGGTCGGCCGCTACGGTCAGAGCCCGGACAATCAGGAGGACTACGACCACGACTACAAGATCTACTGCCTCGACCGGAAGACCGGGGATGTCATCTGGGAGAAGACCTCTTACACGGGAAAACCGAAGGTCGCGCGCCACATCAAGTCCAGCCATGCGAACTGTTCGCCGGCCACAGATGGGAAACACCTCCTGGTCTTCTTCGCCTCGCAAGGACTCTACTGTTACGACCTCGAAGGCAAGCTTCTCTGGACCAGAGACCTGGGCTATCTGGATGCAGGCGCCTTCGATCGGCCGGAGATCAAATGGGGTTTCGCGAGCTCCCCGGTCATCTATGAGGACAAGGTCCTCCTCGTGTGTGACGTCAACAATCAGTCCTTCATCACGGCCCTGGACCTGAAGAGCGGCAAGGACATCTGGCGCACACTCCGGGACGAGAACCCGACCTGGGGGACGCCCACCGTACACGCCGCTCCGGGCCGTACCCAGGTAATCGTCAACGGCTACAAGCACATCGGAAGCTATGAGGTCGAAACCGGCAAGGCGATCTGGTGGATGCAGGGCGGAGGGGATGTCCCCTGCCCCACGCCGGTGCTGGGGCACGGCCTGGTCTTCATCACGAATGCCCACGGCCGGATGCGCCCCATCTATGCCATCAACCTGGACGCCGAAGGCGACATCTCGCTGGCCCGGAACGAGACCTCGAACCGCCACATTCCCTGGTCTTATCCCCGGCGTGGCTCCTATCAGCCCACGCCCCTTGTCCTGGGTGAATTCCTCTATGTCGCAGACAACGGCGGCATCCTGACCTGTTATACGGCGAAGACCGGAGAGGAGAAGTACCGTGAGAAGATCGGGGGGGACCTCAGTTCCTATTCAGCCTCGCCCGTAGCAGCCGATGGGAGGCTGTATTTCACGGATGAATTCGGGACGATCTTCGTCGTAAAGTCAGGGCCCAAGTACGAACTTCTCTCCAAAAACTCCATGGGTGAGGTCTGCATGGCCACGCCGGCCATAGCGGGCAAGACACTGTTTATTCGCGGCCGTCGACACCTCTTCGCGGTGGGTGGGGGAACGGACTGATCCTCCCTAGAACCTGTACATGATCCCCAGCACGGGCAGGATAGCGTCCTGTCAGGTAGCTTGATTCGTCCAGTATCCATCTTTGGGCATTTCGGGACTTAAACCAGTCGAAGGGAGTGTAGGGGCCTCCTCCCATAACGATCAGGGCGCTGCTCAGCTCCCAGAAGGACCCGGGCCTGTATTTGGCGACGAAGTTGAAGATGTAGCGGCTGTCGAAGATGCGGTTCCGGCTGCCAGGATCTGCGAGGGAAGCCAGTAGCCGATGATCGTCCCATCGCTTTCGATGGACCGGTCCAGGAACAGATCTGTGAGCAGGTTCTTGGGAGCATCCAGGCTGATCGGCAGGCTGGAGTAATCCTTATCCTGACAAACACATCCTGCACGATCCCTTCCGCGGTTTCATTTTCCCCGACGAATCTCACCGCGAACCGGATCAGCGCCCGGCAGTGGGTCTTGAAGAGCTCTTCGAACGCCCCGGCATCTCCTTCCTTGATTCCGAGGATGAGGGCCTTTTCTTCTTGAGTACGGGTCATAGTCCTGCCGGGTTAATCAGTTATACGTGTAATTTTTGGGAACGTTGTGCAATACCAGATTTTCTTGGTTTCAGCGGAACAAATTCCCTGTCAGTGGCTTGAGTTCAGCTGCCACAAAGTATAGCATGGCCGTAACACCACAACTCATCAAAGAGAGGAGGAGAGATGGACTCTGGAAGGAGAATCACGGTAGTTTGCACGGCGGTTGTACTGATACTTTCAAGCATATTCCTGGCCAGCCCTGCCTTCGCGCAGATGGACGACTCGGGGATCGCCCAGGGTTTCCGCTGGCGCAACATCGGGCCGGCCAACATGTCGGGTCGGGTCTCCGACATCGAGGCCCTGGATGACGATTTCACCCATGTCCTGATCGGATCGGCTTCGGGCGGCGTCTGGAAATCCGAAAACGCGGGCATCACCTGGAAGCCCATCTTCGACAAGTACGGTGCGGCTTCCATCGGAGACATCGCCATCTTTCAGAAGAATCCGGACATCCTCTGGGTGGGGACCGGAGAGAAGAACCCCCGCAACAGCATCGCCTGGGGCAACGGCATCTACAAATCCATGGACGGGGGCAAGAGCTTCACGCACATGGGACTCGAGGACACCCATTCCATCGCCAAGATCATTCCCCATCCCAACGATGCGGCTACAGTCTATGTGGCCGCGGTGGGGCATCTCTGGGGATACACGGGCAGCCGCGGGCTCTTTAAGACCACAGACGGGGGCGAGACCTGGCAGAAGTTGACCAACGGCCTGCCCGATGACGGCAAGACCGGGGCCATCGAACTCATCATGCACCCCACGGATCCCAACACGCTCTACGTGGGCTTCTGGCAGAGGCTCCGCAGGCCCTACCGGTTCGACAGCGGAGGTCCCAACGGCGGGATCTACAAGTCGACCGATGGGGGCGCTTCCTGGATCAAGCTGACCGAGGGGCTCCCGGAGGGCGACACAGGCAAGATCGGCCTGGCCATCGCCCGCAGCAAGCCCGATGTCCTAATGGCGTTCGTGGAGCACGGCTTTCAGCCCAAGCAGAACCTGCCAGACGGGAAGGAAAATCCGGAGTACAAAGACATGACCAAGCTGGGGACCGGGATCTACCGCAGCGAGGACGGCGGCGAGAGCTGGCAGTACATGAATCGTTACAACAACCGGCCCTTTTACTACAGCCATATCTACCTCAATCCCATCGATGACCAGATCGTCTACGTGGTGGCGGGGAGGTATCACATCTCCACGGACGGCGGTAAGACACTTAAGCAGCAGAACACGGGGATCCACGGGGACTACCACGCGATCTGGTCAGATCCCAACAACCAGGACCGCTACTACATCGGCAACGACGGAGGCGCAGCCCTGACCCATGACCACGGCAGGAGTTACCTGTTCTTCGACAACCTTCCCCTGAGCCAGTTCTATGCCATCGGCATGGACATGCGGGACCCGTACTATGTATACGGTGGGCTTCAGGACAACGGCACCTGGGGCGGCCCCTCCAACAGCCGCGACAGCATGGGCATCCTCACCGACCACTGGTACAGGATCGGAGGCGGAGACGGCTTCTACACGGAGCCAGATCCAACCGACTGGCGCATCGTGTATGCGGAGAGCCAGCAGGGTAACGTCCAGCGCGTCGATGCCACGACCCGACGGGGCCAGTTCATAAAACCCAACAAGAACACGATCTTCAACTACAACGACTATGTCACGCAGGAAATCCTGGACCAGCAGAAAGAGGCCGGCTGGGGAAACGACAATCCCTTCCGTTTCAACTGGAACAGCCCCATCGTCATCTCCCACCACCATCCCAGCACGGTCTATTTTGGCGGCAACTTCCTGTTTAAGACTACAGACCGGGGAGCGTCCTGGGCGATCATAAGCCCCGACCTCACAACTCAGGACCCCGTCAAGATGGACCGCAAGACAGGAGGGCTAACCCCCGATGTCACGGGAGCTGAAAACCACTGCAGCATCGTGGTCGTCTCGGAATCCCCACTGACACCCGAGACCATCTGGGCCGGGACCGACGACGGGAACGTGCAGGTCACTCGCGACAGCGGGAAGTCGTGGACAAATGTCCGTGCCAACTTCAGCGGCGTGCCAGACGGGATCTGGGTGAGCCGCGTGGAAGCCTCGCATTTTGCGGAAGGGACCTGCTACGTGACGTTCGACGGCCACCGCAGCGACAATTTCCAGCCCTGGGTGTTCAAAACCACCGACTTCGGAAAGACCTGGGCCAGCCTCGCAGGCAGCCTTCCGGACGGCCAGGTGGCCTACGTGATCCGGGAGGACCTGATCAACCGCGACCTTCTTTTCCTGGGGACGGAATTCGGGCTCTTCGTCTCGACGGACGGGGGCGGGAAATGGGAACGCTTCATGAACAACCTTCCGACGGTCGCCGTACACGACATCCGGATCCACCCCCTCTATAAAGACCTCGTCATCGGCACGCACGGGCGCGGCATCTGGATCTGCGACGACATCACACCCCTGCAGCAGCTGAACAGCACCGTCAAGGCGGAGGCCGCACACCTGTTCGACCTGCGGATCGCAACCCAGTGGATGTCCGTCAGCCGAGGCGGTTCGCGCGGACAGTTCCTGTTCCGGGGCCAGAATCCCATCCCGGGCGCATTTATCCACTATTTTCTGGGCCCCGATGTCGAGGATCCGGTCCTGGAGATCTCGGATCCAAAAGGCGAGATGATATTCGCTCCCAAGCTGGCAGACAAGCCGGGCATCAACCGCTTCGTCTGGAACTACCGCTTCAATCCTCCGGAGATGAACGATGCGGAAAAGGCCCTGGCCGAGAAGTACACCAAAGCCACAGACAGGACAGAGGCCCGGGCCATCTCGGAAGAAATCCAGAAATCCCTGACCGCCCGGGGGCAGAAATTCGCGGGGATCAACCGACGCAGCGGCAAACTCAATCCCCTGCCGGCGGAACCGGGAGTCTACAAGGTGACACTCAAGGCGGCGGGCAAGACACTGGTCCGCTCCCTGACCGTGCGTCCCGATCCGCTGCATGACTAACCTGGGCTGTATTCGAGGCCATGGGCGCCTCCCCTGCTGATTGTGTTTGCCGGGCCAGGGGATCCGCTTGACGACGAATCACAGCCGGCCTATATTGGGATCAGTCATGTGCTATAGGGGGACGACATGAATAAACGCTCCAGGTTATGGCCCCCGGTTTGTCTCTGTGTGTTGGCGGCAGTTCTGCTCGTGTATCGGGTCGGGGGTGAGCATCGTTCCTCTTTTGCCCGGGATATCATTGCCGACATCAACGTTACGATGTTCGGTTCCCTGCACGCAGAAGAAGACTTTTCCTCGATCGTAGACGGCTACGGCATCCCGCTGGACTGGGTGATGTACGGGGCGTTCCCCAACACCGCCCTGGACATCGCCGTAGTGACGAATAACGCCGCAGAAACCCATGCCCGGGGCCTCAAGTATGTGCACCACATCCCCCTGGAAAAGATGTACACCGATGGAAAGATATCCCTCGGCGACGTCAAGCCCGAGCTGAGGGAGTTCTGCATCATCGATGTTGATGGCAACCGATCCATGTCCGAATTCGACGGCATCGGCGTCTACAACATGAACCTGAACGAGAAGGGCTGGCAAAAGTACATCAAATCCGAGATCCGCGCGGCCATCGATGCCGGAGCCGATGGCATCGTACTCGATGAGATCCAGACAAACACCATGCACATGGGTGGGCCCAGCGGCGGCGTTTTTAATCCCGTAGACATCAAGGGCTTCCGCAGGTTCCTCAAAAAGACGCATTCCCCCCAGGTCCTTGCTTCCCGCTTTGGGATCTCCAATATTGGATCCTTCGACTATCGAAAATGGATCCTGGCCAACGGATACAGGGACACCTGGCTGGAGGTCCCATGGGAGGTCCCGCTCTACAGCGAGTTCCGGTGGTATGTCTTCGATTCCGTGCTGAAGGCCGAGAAGAAGATCATCAGGTGGTCGAAAAAATACGGGCAGTCCAAGCACAAGAAGGACATCGTGTTCCTGGGAAATTCCTCCGACGGCATGGCATTCAGCCTCCCCTTCGAGGTCAACCTGGATCTCGCCTGGTGCGAGTATCCCTACCTCTGGTATGGATACCCCCCCCTCAGCAAGATCATCCCCTCGGCCAAGCTGAGGGTGGATGGCCGCTGGAAGAAGGGAGCCTACATCACGCAGGTCCCCACCAACGCCGACCTCGTGGCTCGGGGAGACATCCCCAACATCTCGATCGTGTTCTGGGCCGAGGCCTATGCCTCCCAGAACGAATACAACGTCCCCCTCAATGTGCCGGGTTCCAGCACCTACGGCTACAATCCCGACCTCTCCGTCCTGGCGCCCTATTACCAATTCATCGACCGCTACCGGGCCTTTTATGGCAGCGACTGGGGCTGGAAGCCCCGGATCGCGATCTTCTATCCCGTGACCTCCTACCTGGGGATCCCCGACAGCTACCTGGGGACGGCCCTGGCCCTGTTCGAGGGCGGGATCCAGTTCGACGTGATCTTCAGCGGGGACGGGAGGGTCATGAAGGACAAGGCCACCCTGAGCATGCTCCAGCAGTATCCTGTGCTCCTCATGGCAAACGCCAAATCAATGACCCCCAAACAGCGGAACCTGGTCCTGGATTACGTCGCCAAGGGAGGCACGGCACTGGGCTGGGGGGGCATCGGGCCAGAGGACGAGTTCGGCAATGACGTGACGAATCTTCCCTCCGAATGGACCGCATTCTGGAATGTAGGCTCCCACAAATACGTCAAGGGCTGGTTCGTCAACCTGTCGAACGGCAACCTAGGCGAGGACTACTTCCGCAGCCGCAAACCTGCCAACAGGAACCGCATCATCGACGGTATCTCCCCCTATGCCCCGCCGGAGATCGTCTCCACGGCACCAGACGATGTCGACTTCCTCGTCTACGCGAACTCGGCCAACACCAAGCTCGCCTTCCACATGATCAACTACCGCTACAACCTCAGCCAGGACCGTATCCGGCAGGCGAAGAATTTTTTCGTAACGGTTACCCTGCCAGACGGCTTTTCCCTGGATGGGAAGAAGGCCCGGCTCATTTCTCCCGACCAGGCAAATCCTCAGAATATCAGCCTCACACAGCCCGGTCCCGCGACCATCCGATTCAAGGTCCCCAAGCTGAAGTACTACAACCTATTTGTGATAGAATAACCTGAGACCAAGCGATCGGATGCATTCTCGATCGAGGTCCCTGCACAGGAGGAAACCATGAAGAGGACAGCCTGTTTATTACTGACCGCAGCTCTCCTGGCAGGCTGCGGATCCCCGCCGAAGGAAGTGGAAAGATCCACTGAGAGCGGCGTGGAGGTAGTGCAGAACCACATGAAGCCTTACCAGCTTGAGGGCGAGCCCGCCTCGCTCCGGCTCGAGCGGCTTTTTTCTATAGATCCGGAGAACCCGGCCACCGGGGACGCCGGGCTGCTGGATATCGAGGACTTCGATGTGGATGCCCGAGGGAACATCTTCATCATCCGCTGGCAGAGCAAGGAAGATTTCATCTTCAAGTTTGATGCCCGCGGTGAGTTTCTCAATTCTTTTGCGCCGCGGGGTGAGGAGCCCGGCCAATTCCTGTTCGGCGGCACGGTCCAGGTCTGGGGGGACAGCACTCTCATGGCCAAAGATCCCGGCCTGACCCAATTTCAGTTGTTTTCTCTCGAGGGTGAGTTCATCCGGGAGATGGAAACCCAGGAACGCTTCGAGATCGATCGGATGCTGCAGAGCGGAGACTTCCTGATCCACTGGCAGGATGAGGACATAGCCGAAAAAAAACGGGTGGATCACATCGGCCTGGCCAATGTCCTGTACCAGCGGTCCGCCGAGATCGATGCGTTTGCCTGGTCTCCCATCGAGGTCGCGGTCCGGTTCCTCGCACCCAGGGGGGATCTGGTATACGCGGCATCCGGGGACTCCATTTTCGTGGGTCACCCGGAACGGGATTATGAGATCCGGGTCTATACTCTGGAGGGCAATCTTGTGCGCAAGATCCGCAAAGTCTATGAACCAGTGAAGGTCTCGTCAGAATACCGAGCGTCCATTCTCGACCAGTACCCAGAGGACAGCCAGGCACGGCAGAGGATCGCCTTTCGTGAATCGTGGCCTCCCTGCCGCTATCTCATCACAGATGATGAAGGGCGCCTCTATGTCATGACATCCGAGGAGGGTCCGAATCCGAATGAGGCTGTATACGACGTCTTCAACTCCGAGGGGATCTTCATAGCCCAGGCCAGCTTCGGCAATCGGAGGGCACAGGGGGCCCTCACCGCCAAGGTCAAGGGAGGGCGCCTCTACTGCTTGGCTGAGAAGGGAGGCGGCCGCAGGGAACTCGTCGTCTACACGATGACCTGGAACTAATTCTGGCACGCCCAATCCCCATCACATCCCTGCCGGCTACTCGGATCGCAGCTCATCCACGGGTTTTTTGAAGGCGGCCTTCAACGACTGGTAGCTGATCGTAAGAAACGCCGCGGCCAGGGAAGGGCTCAGCCTTTTGGCGACCGCTGAAAAATTCTGCAGGGCCGTGGCCGGAACATTGGCGCCCAGCTTCGGGATCAGATCGGAAGCCAGTTCCTTCGCCCTCTCGACATCATTGATCTCTGCAAGGTATTTGATCAAGGTGAGCTGATACATCGGGCCCAGGGAGGCTCCCGGCATCCTCTGCCGGAGGTCCACGAAATGTGCGAGTGCAGAATCAAGCTGATCCTGTCTGATTTCTTTTTCGATCATCCGGATGAAAAAATGCGAGGCCTCATCGGGCTGTCCCATCTCATGCCCGAATTCCCAGAGCGTCTCCACAACCTCACGGTTCCCGGGATTCTTTTGAGCCTCCTCCAGCAGGACATCATAAGCATTGCGCAGCATGCCCATATTCTTCTGCCGGATGGCATGGGCGACGATGTCGAAACCGCCTTCCCCCTCCAGGAGCTTGGCCTGAAGCCGGGGATTGATGAGGCGTTCCTCGATCTTGAAGAAATTTATGGCAAGGGCGATGGTCATGCCCAGGACAAATCCCCAGACGTGGGCCCAATGGGCCACACCGCCACCGGATCCAGGATTGAGAGAATCCATGATCCGGGCATTGAAGAGCTCGAGGCCCAGCCACAGGGGAAGCATGAGCCAGGCAGGAGCCTGAAAGGTCCCCCTGAATAGGATGAAAACCCAGTAGAAGAAGTTGATCTTGATCTTCCAGTACTTGATGAGGAAGGCGCCCATAACCCCGGCGATGGCGCCAGAGGCCCCGACCAGGGGTCCGGTCGATTCGGGGTAGTGGACGCCGAATGCCACGGCCGACAGCATTCCCACGCCCAGATAGAAGGCGGCGAAGACAGGCCTCCCCCACAGGTCTTCGATGAAGGGGCCGGTCAGATACAGGAAGAGCAGGTTCCCCAGCAGGTGGAACCATCCCCCGTGCATAAACATATAGGTGAAGACGGTGAGCAGCGAGGGCTTGGCCGGGATGTAGCCCCATTTCCTGTAGGGCGTGTCATTCAAGGCGCCGAGGGAGGTCTGGGCCAATGCATCGAGATGCTGCTGTTCCTCTTCCCGAACCCGTGCACTGGGGCGTGAGGTCGTGGTGCTGTAGTAGCTCAGGAGCTGGTCCACCTTCTCTTCATCTACGCCATTGAATAGGATATCCCTCAACTCAGGATCGAATTCCAGGTAGGGATGGCTTACATAATAGGTGACGAACTCCTGCGCCACGGGCTCGAGCTCGGCGTTCGCGCCCTTGATGGCGATCCAGGTGAATAGCTGCACCACAAAACAGATGGCCAGGATGGCAAACGTGACCCACGGCAAGCGGCGCACCGTATCCTGTTCATGCCCTATAGGTATAAGGATCATGGCAAATTCTCCCTGTACACCAATTGTCTTTCAGGGACGGGATCCCGTCCATCGCCTTTGGGGATGATTCAGGAGGTTAGATCGAGAGCATCTTTCAGGGCGTCCGGGGTGAAAACCGGCTGTTGGCAGGTATAATCCTGGCATACGTAGGCCGCGGCCTTCCCGTCGACCGGAAGGCGGTCCTTCAAGAGCGGGATCCTCTGGGCCAGGTCGTGTGCGCCGTCCTGATCGGGATCGAGGAAGGCGATGGTCCGATTGGGTAGGAACAGGCTGTGGAGTGTCCGCACCAGGTCCTGGGTGTCCTCCGCTCCCCGCCGGCCGACGATCGCGATCTCTTGGACCTGTGAGTGCCACATGTCGACACAGGAAAGCAGCGAGAGGTAGCCCGTCGGGGCACGCCGCATGGTGCCCAGGTTCGCCTTGAGCGTCAGCTCTACCATCTCCATGTATCTCGGCTCACCCAGCAGCCGCCCCAGCCGGAGCAGGCACTTCACAGCGATGGCCAGGGGTGAGGGGATCGCGCCATCCTGTGGGGATTTCATGCGGACGATCAGGTTTTCATGCAGCGGCCCGGTATTGAAGAATCCGGACGCCGCCGGATCCCAAAACAGATCGATCATCTCCCTTGCCAGGTCTTCTGCTGCTTGGATCCAGGCAGGATCGAAGCCGGATTCATAGAGGTCGAGCAGGGACTGGCACACATAGGAGTAGTCCTCGAGGTAGGCCGGCAGCTGGGCGCGGTTGTCACGAAAGGTGCGCAGCAGGTGTCCTTCGCCAGTGCGCATCCTCTCGAGGAGAAAGGCGGCGGCCCGGTTGGCTGCAGTCAGGTATTCCTCTTCGCCCAGGACCTGATAGCCGCGGGCGAAGGCCGATATCATCAGGCCGTTCCAGGAGGCGATGATCTTGTCGTCCAGCCCAGGACGGCTCCGTTGGCCCCGGATGGTGGTCAATTGTTCCCGCATGGAAGAAAGCCGATCTTCCAGCTCTTCCCGTCCCAGCCCCAGTTCCCGGGCGATCACGGCGGAGCCGGCCCGCAGGTGCAGGATATTGAGGCCCTCGTGGTAGGGTTCGGGAGAGGTGAAGTTCCCTCCCTTTTTAATTCCATACCGCGCGGCAAAGATACGCAGGTCCTCGCTGCCCAGAACTGCCTCCAGCTGGGCATGGTCCCATAGATAGAACACTCCCTCCCTGCCCTCGCTGTCTGCGTCTTCTGAGGAGTGGATGCCCCCAGAAGGATCGGTCATCTCGTTCATCTCGTAGGAAAAGACCTCACAGGCAATACGCGCATAAAGGGGATCGGATGTGACCTGGTAGGCATCAAGATAGGCGGCGGCCAGCTGGGCATTGTCATACAGCATCTTCTCGAAATGCGGCACAAGCCACATGACATCTGTCGAGTAGCGGTGAAAGCCCCCTGCGAGATGGTCGTAGAGGCCGCCGGCATGCATGTGGTCCAGAGTGGAAACAGCCATCCCGAGGGAAGACTCTTCTCCCGTCAAGGAAAAATCACGCAGGAGCGTCGCAACGGCTGTGGAAGGAGGAAATTTAGGGGCCGCCCCAAATCCTCCCCAGCGCTCGTCAAACGAGGCTCCCAACTCGCTGATCGCGGCCGCTACCAGCGACCGATCCAATTCCCTGCCCGCTGCCGCCTCATCGCTCCCGGAGGCGCGATCGACAAGGATGTTATGCAGGGCCTCGGCATTCTGGAGCAGTTTTGCCCGTTCTTCCCTGTCTTCCCAGAGCTGGGCGATCCGGCCGATGAGCCGCTTGAAACCGATCCGACCCCATTTGTCTTCGGGGGGGAAATAGGTACCGCCCATGAAGGGCTTCAGATCGGGTGCCAGGAACACCGTCATGGGCCAGCCTCCCGCCCCTGAGAGGGCCACTACGGCCGTCATGTAAATATCGTCCAGGTCCGGTCGTTCTTCGCGATCGACCTTGATGGACACAAAATGCCGGTTGAGGACCTCGGCGACCTCCGGATTTTCAAAGGACTCGTGCTCCATGACGTGGCACCAGTGGCAGGCCGCATAACCAATGGAGAGGAAGATGGGCTTGTCCTCGTTCTTGGCTTTGTCCAGGGCTTCCTGTCCCCAGGGATACCAGTCCACGGGATTATGCGCATGCTGAAGTAGATAGGGGCTGGTCTCACCGATCAGCTTGTTGGTTGGGCTTTTCATTTATCCAGTCCTTCTCGATTATCTGTGAAGAGGCCTCTTGGGGCGAGGACCTGACCTAAGGAGTCTTCAGGAATCCCAGGACAAGCCGGTTCACCAGCTCGGACTGGAGCACGGTGAGGTCATGGCCGCATCCCGGCAGGATCGCTGTCTGGATCTGAGGTGCGACACCGGCAAGCCGCCCCACGGCCTTGTCTGCGGGATAGAGCCTCTCGTTCTCTCCGACCAGGAACAGGGCGGGAACCCGCAGGCTCCGCCACTCTTCATCCGTGAGCACCGTAGGGTTGACCATGGGCTTGGGCTTGAAGCACTGGGATGCGATGATGCCGGAATCGGTCTCCTCGTCCAGGAGGGCCCGCCCAGACTCTCCGGACGCCGCCAGGTCCGGAAGCATCCAGTCCATGAAGTTGTGCATGAAAATCGGATGAGGGATCATGCAGAGGGCTGCCCCCGATCCCGTGAAGGAGCAAGATGGGTGGGGCCCCTTCTGGCCCGCTGATGCGCAGGAATGTCCGGCCGAATGAGGTCTCGACCATTCGAGTCTCCGAAACGACCGGCCATCGCTCCGCCTTCCGGTCATAATCTTCCAGGAAGCGCATCTTAGCTCGATTCGACCGGAAGGGATGGGAACCTGAAAAATCTGTGTACACTTGACGCCGTGCGTACCTGAAGGCCTGGCCCACCGAATGCGTCTTGAGGACAAGGAAGATCAAAGCCAGCGAGATCAGGCTCAGGAGGGCGGCCCCCCAAGGCTTTCGTTGTTTCTGCACCGGATGATCCACCCATCCATTATCTCTGAGTTTCGAAAATATTTCTATGGATGAATGGAATACTTTCCGAGTATACGCCCGATTACGCGCGGCGCACGATGGAGGGGATCTCTTTTTCGATTTCCAGGATGTGGCTTATCAGGGCCAAAGTAGTTTCGGGGAGGTCGTGCAGGAACTCCACCCCCACTTCGAAGAGGTCGTCGGAGTCATCCAGACTCTTGACCCATCTTACCTGACCGTCGAGATGGACCTCCTGCCTCGTCTTGGACAAGGTGAGGTTAACCTTGAAAAACGTATCGATGGGGAAGAACCAGTCGGTCACGATCCTCGCGCCGCCCACGGATATATCTCTGGTCAAGGCATAGATCTCGGTCACGCCGATAGATTCGCCCAGGCTGGTGACATACTCGATAACCACTTTGTTTTCTTCGCTTTCGCGGCTGTCTTTTCTTCTGTCTGGCATCGAAAATCCTCTCTATATAGGCCGACCTGTGCTTATCTTCATTCGCCCGTATGATGGACCAGTCCGGGCTGCCCGTAAATAGCCTTTAGGGATGATTGGGGAGATGATATTTCCGTACAGGCCTGCTATAGTTCTTCTATGGAAAAACCCGCCCTCCGAAAGGTGCTGGGCATTTCCGACGGGGTCGCCATCCTGATCGGCATCATGATCGGCGCCGGCATCTATTCCACACCCCAGATCATCGCAGGCTACCTGGGTTCTTTCCAGGAGATCATTTTGCTCTGGCTCCTGGGCGGGGCCTTCGTTTTGATCAGCGCGCTGATCTACGCGGAACTGGGATCGCGGATGCCCGAGACCGGCGGGGAATACAACTACATCACACGCTGCTTCGGGCCTCACGCCGGATTCCTGTTCGGCTGGTCCCAGCTGTTTATCATCCGGACCAGCGCAGCCGCGGGGCTGGCCCTGATCATAGTAGACTATCTGGGCTATTTCATCGAAATGGACAAGACCGTCCAGATCCTGGCGGCACTGGCCGTCATCTTCCTGTTCGGTCTCCTGAACTACATTGGGATCCAGAGGGCCAGCCTTTACCAGAAGTTTTCCACGGTGATCAAGGTGGGAGGCCTTCTGGCCATCGTGGCTTTCGGCATCGTGATGAGCGGAGGACACGAGAACCTTGTCTCCACTCAGGCGGCACCTGAAGGAAACCTGGGGCCCGTGGGCGGTGTCATAGCCGCGCTGATGCTGATCATCTTTTCTCACACGGGGTGGGAACGTCTCGGGTATTCGGCAGGAGAGATGAAAGATCCCAAGCGCGTCATCCCCAGGAGCCTCATTTTCGGGATCGGCATCGTGGTCCTGCTGTATGTACTGACCAACTGGACCTATCACAAGACCTTGGGCATGGAAGGGATGAGAGGGAGCACCATCGTCGCTTCCGACGTCCTGACCATACTGATCGGCCCCATCGGTGCTTCGCTCATCGCCATCCTGGTCATGATCTCAGCATCCGGCAGCATCAACGGCACCATCATGACCGCGACCCGGGCCTACTATGCCATGGCCCATGACGGACTCTTCTTCAAATGGATGGACTTCATCCATCCCCGCTTCCGGACGCCATCGCGGGCGATCGCAGCGCACTGCCTGTGGGCCGGAGTGATCCTCGTGTTTCGAGGAACGTTCGAGACCATCGTCACCGGGCTGGTCTTCGCCATACTGATTTTCTACGGCCTGTCCACCCTGGCTCTCTTCAAGATGCGCCAACAGGGCATCGGCGGCCCCGACATCTTCAGGGTTCCACTCTACCCGATCCTGCCCCTGCTCTCGCTCTTGATGATCCTCGCCCTGATCGTCCTCAGGGCGGTCTTCGAATGGGAGCAATCGCTCGTGGACCTGGCGATCATCGCCACGGGGATCCCCTTCGCCTTTTACTGGAACCGGAAAAAGGGCAAAGCTATCAAAAGGGACGAGGAGGGAGAACAGGCATGATCCGGTCTCTAAACGGCGATCAGGCCATGGCACACGGGGCCCTGTCCAGCGGAATCAAACTCGTGACCAGCTATCCCGGTGTGGGCAGGGATGCCAGGGGGAAGAAAGCACGGGCCCTGGATATCGGAGAGATCGCCCGTGCCTGCGGCATCGAATCCTAGAAGTCTCCCCCCTTCATTGACCCTGAAACTGCGCTGTGGTATAAACTCGGCAGGATGACAGCTGAGGGGAAAGCCGCTCCAGGCAGCGCTTCCACTGACCCATGGGCAGCCCGCATATGGCAGGCGTATTTATGGGTGCCCTGCCTCGCCCTGATGCTGCTTGCGCCCTGGCCTGTGATCAAGGCCCTGGCCGGGATGGCGTTCTTGCTCTCATTGAGGATACGCGCCCTGAGCCGTCACCAGGGGATGGGCCTGCTCACCTTCGTTTTCTGCCTGGCCTACATCTTCTCCCCCTATGGACTGGTGGTAGTTTCCTCAGATACCATGCCCCTCGTCAGGTCTCTGGGGAGGGCCCCGACCTTCTTTCTGATTAACATGGTACTGTTGGCGCTGGCCCTGTTCTGGGCATGGCTTGCGGCGGGTGAGGTACCCGTGAGTACTTTGCCCAAACAGAAACAACGCCTCCTGGTTTCGCTCTCGCCGCTGCTCCTGGCGTTGATGGTGGCAGCCTTCAATTTTTTCCCGCTGCGCGGCGAGGTCCCAATCCAGGGAGATGAGGGATGGCACATCTGGCGGGCCCGGATCCTCCGGGACATCATCAGCCCCGCTTTCCGGGGTGCTAACCTGGCGATCACAATCGGGTTTGTTCTGCTCGGGGTTGCCTTCTGGTATGCCGCAAAACACCTCTCCCTTCCCATCAAGGCCGGGGTGGTCTGTACCCTGGGAATGGCAGCCGGCTTTTTACCGGGTTTCTTGAACATGCCACACAGAGATTTTGTGCTGGTGCGCTACCCCTTTATCTCAGTCTGGCTGCACCAGGCCGGCCTCATATGGGATTCCACTGTTTTCCGGGAGGGGGTCTACCGGCTAATGCCCCTGCTTGCGGTTTTTGCCATGGCCTGGTTCGCCGTGTGGGCGCTACAGAAAAACGGCATCCAGGCAGCGGCTCTGGGCTTCGGGCTGGCATTTGCTCTGACTCCAGTCCTCTATTACCATGCCACGATCCTCTATCTCGAGCTTCCCGCACTCGCCCTTCTGCTGGTCTCCCTGTATTACCTCAATACCCTCCTGACAGCGGATTTCAGATCAGTACGCGGCTGTCCGGGCTGGTATGCCCTGCTGGCCGCGGGATTTTTCAAGGAAACCCTTGTCTTTTTCATCTTCGGGATAATCGGCCTACGCCTTGCATTTCGGCTCGTCCCACAGCTCAAACCCGGACGGTTGAAGCTCAAGGTGATCCTGGAGGAGGCGGCGGCGGTATTCTGCATGGCGCTGCCGCTGGGCATCTATGTCGTCTTCCGGGCATCTTTTATCCAGGCCCGGGGATACCACCCGTCCCTGAGCAACCTCTTTGACTGGGAGCTATATGTGGTCGCGGCCCAAGCGCTCTTCACTCAATTCGGGGGAATCCTGGTCCTGGCCATCGGAGGGCTGATCGTGGGCCTGTGGGCCCGCAGGGCGCGCTTCGTGCTGCCGGTCCTTGCCCTGTTCCTGATTCATGTCTTCTTCCATTTCCTGGACCGGAGGGTCTATATAGGGCTGGCCCGCTTCAACCTCTTCCTCTTTGCGCCCCTAGCCGTCTTGGCATTCGAGCTTATAGTATGGCTCAAGCGGAAAAAACCGATGCTGCTCCCGGTCACGGTCGTGTTCTGCCTGGCACTGAACCTTTCGCTTTCGCCGCTCTCCCTTTCCGGCGACAAGAAGCCCGGATGGGGGGTGCCCCTACCAAGCAACGCCCGAGAGTACACCTATCCCTACGGGCAGATGATCGACTGGTTGAAATCCAATCGCCCCAACTGGCCGGTCCTCTTTGCTTGCAGTATTACACGCCATTTAACGCTGGACTGGTATTTTGAGAAGGCCGGCTACCGGCCGGGATCTCTGATCGTGGCACCGAGCTCCCCTTACATGGGCCTGGGATTCCACTACCCTCGTATTGTTTTCCCGGGATATCTCGCGATCCGGACTCCATCCAGGTCGGCAGCCACGGCCGAGCTTCACCATGCCATGAAGCTGGCCCGTCAATTGGGATACCCCCTGGTTTTGTATCACCGGCCGGAGGGAGCGACAGATATCGACCCGAAAGAGCAGAAGATAGCGAGATACAGTGCTGTCAAGGCCGTCACGAACAGCTACTTGAGCCTGGTCCTGTACCAGACCATATCACTTCCCAAGTGGTTTTTTCCCTACCGGGCCGCCGTGGAATGGCTCAAGGCCGAGCAGCATGGCCAGCCCATCCTCATCGGTGGGACGTTTGGAAGAACCCGCCTCGAGAGGTATTTCGGCCAGGCGGGATACCGACCCAGGAGGAGGGCCTTCATCCTTCAAACCCTGGAATCCTATCAAGAAGAGCTCAAGGCTGCGATCACACAGGCACGCAAGATCGGTTTTCCTCTGGTGCTTTTCCACAGGATCGGCTCAGAGGGAGGGATCCCGGAAGGGGAACGGCAGGTGGATGGCTATGAGGCCGTGAAAATATTCGAAAATACTTTCCATCAAACCGGATTAGTGGTATACAAATCGCTGGACCGGTTGGAGACGTTCCCTTCACCGACGAAGAAATAGGTTTGGCCGATTCAAAGGGAGCGTCGGAAAACAAAATGTTATGGACCTCACATAGCTGCCCAGCGCAGATGGCAAGCGAGAAAAGGTGTAGGGAAAAGAATAATGGATAAGGCCGAGAAGATCCAATATTTCGACACCATGGCTCTCCAGAGGGACAAGTGGAAGAAGCGCAACAGGTACTACTACGCTCAGTTGGAAAGGCTCCTGAAATTCATCATCCCACCTCAGCGATCGGTCCTCGAGGTCGGGTGCGGATCCGGGGATTTCCTGGCTAAACTGGACCCGTCCAGAGGTGTGGGGATCGATTTCAGCACTGAGATGATCAAACTGGCCCGGGAAAAGTACCCGGACCTCACCTACCAGCGAGACGACGTCGAGGACCTGGCTCTATCCGAGAAGTTCGACTACATCATCCTGTCGGATATCATCGGGCATCTGTACGATGTGTATCAGGCTTTCCGAGAACTGCGGAAGGTCACCCAGCCCGAATCCCGGATCATCATCACCCACTACAATTTCCTCTGGGAGCCGGCCCTCAAACTGGGAGAAAAGCTCGGGCTCAAGATGAAGGAAGGCCACCAGAACTGGCTGTCCCTGCCGGACATCGAGAACCTCCTGGACCTGAACGGATTCGAGGTCATCAAGAGAGATCACCGGCTTCTGTTCCCCAAATACATCCCTCTTATCTCTACATTCCTTAACAAATACATCGCCAAACTCCCTCTGATCAAGAAACTCTGTCTGGTGCAGTACCTGGTTGCCCGGCCCTCCGGAACCGACGAAACGAAGCCAACCCCTCAGTACAGCTGCACGATCCTTGTGCCCTGCAAGAATGAAAAGGGAAACATAGAAGGCGCCGTCACGCGGACACCCGAGATGGGATCGGGACAGGAGATCATTTTCGTGGATGGGTCTTCCACCGACGGGACCGTGGAAAAGATCGAGGAGATGATCGAGAAGTACCGCGGAGAGAAGGACATCAAGCTGATCCACCAGGGAGATGCCAAGGGCAAAGGTGATGCCGTGCGCAAGGGATTCGCCGCAGCTCAAAAAGATATCCTGATGATACTGGACTCGGACCTCACAGTCCCACCCGAAGACCTGCCCAAATTCTACCAGGCCCTCACCGAGGGCCGGGGTGAATTCATCAACGGAACTCGTCTGGTCTATCCCATGGAAAAGCAGGCCATGCGGACGCTTAACATCATGGGCAACAAGGTCTTCAGCTGGATCTTCACCTGGCTCCTGGGGCAGAGGATCAAGGACACACTCTGTGGGACCAAGGTCCTGTTCAGGGAGGACTATCTCCGCATCGCTGCCGGACGGAGCTATTTCGGCGATTTTGATCCCTTCGGAGACTTCGACCTGCTCTTCGGCGCAACCAAGCTGAACCTGAAGATCGTAGAGGTCCCGATCCGCTATCGGGCCCGTGTCTACGGAGACATCAAGATCGACAGATTCCGGCACGGCTGGCTGCTGCTGAAGATGTGTGTTGTGGCTCTCAGAAAGCTGAAGCTATCCTGAGCCGCCACCCATTGACCCCACCCCTGTCCTGTGTTACAAACAGGAACAATCGATCGATGAACACACCCTCGACCTCAAGACCGCATTTTCCTCCACAGAGGTCGCCCCTTTTCCTGGCTCTGCTGATGCTTCTCGGCTGGCTCGGCATCGTGTTCGTGTGCTATCCGGGCCTCTTCCTGGATTTTTCCTCCCAGGTCCCATTCGGCGATCACGGCGATGTCCGGAACATCCTCAGCATCATCCAGTATTCGCTTCACACTCCTCTTTCCCAGATCTACCACCTGCCCTTCCTGTATCCGGAATCCTATGTGATGGCGCGAACGCACCCACTTTTCGGGATCTCCCTCTTCTACAAGGGTTTCCAGATCCTGGGATTCAACCTGGAGCAGAGCACCAACCTGTATGTCATCCTCGCCCTCCTGCTGGGGGCCTGGGGATGTTATCTGCTCATCCGGGAATTCGTGCGGGATCGAACCTTGGCCTGGGTTTTTTCGGTCCTCTTCATCGTCTACGGCCGGAACACGACCTTTTTCCATTGGCTGAACTTCCTCTCTCATTTCTATTTCCCCTTCGTTTTCTATTTTTTTCTCCGCTATGTGAAGACACGTGAGCGCAGGCACCTCGCCGCCCTTTCCGCCCTGGCCTTCCTTCAGTTCCTGGCTTCGGTCTACTATGGTGTTCAGCTCTGGGTCTTCCTGCTCCCCGCTATGGTGGTCTCGGCCCTCCTGTTGAGGATGATCCCTCCGAAGGACACGGGTAGGATCGCCCTGGGGCTGGGGATCGCGTTCCTGCTGATCCTGGCGATCTTTCTGCCGTTTACGGATGTCACACAGCCCACTATTGAACAGGGCATCGCGCCGAGGGTCCTGACCCCCGCGGACCTCTTTACCAACAACAAACTCCTGAGCGCCGTTCTCCCCCAGCCCGAGCCGGAGGCCTCCCAGTTCTTTCCCGGATATGCAGTCCTGCTGTGTGTGTTGTTTTTCATCGCCACCCTCCCGCCCGGAACCGACAAAACGTATCTCCGGTTCGGCATCCTGGCTGCCGGTTTCTTCCTGCTGACCTACCTTGCTTTCAGGAATCTTTTCCTGCTCGAGCTGGTCTTCCTGCTCTTCCTCTGCGTGATCCTGGTGCTGATCGTACGGGGATGGAAACAATTGGATCCCGGAGGACGCCTGCTGGTGATCGTGTTCTGCTTCTATCTGGTCCTGCTGCTCAATTTTTCCCGTCTACCAGTGCTGGGTTCCCTGTCCGTGTTCACTTCCCTGAGCACTGTGCTGCCATTCGGAGGCCTCAAGGCCATGGCGCGGGTCTATCCCTTGGGCCTGCCTCTGCTCATCGTGCTGGCCGCTCTGGGAGGAAAACGGATCCTGGCATCGTTCAAGGGAGCCTCTCCAAGGAAAACGGCAGTGTTTGCATCCATCGTCCTGCTGCTGATGGTGGCCGAAAACTTTCCCCTCCGCCATCCCCTCCTGGGTTCTCCGATCATGCGGGAGCTGCCTACACGGGATGCCTCAACTTATCAGAAACTTCCCCTCGCGCAGAGCAGGGTCGTCCTCGAGATCCCTCATTACTTCGGGCTCCAAGTCAACAAGAACACGCTCTATACCCTCAACTGGAGCCAGCACCGCAATCCCCTTATCAACGGAAAGGTCTCTGTCGAGCCGGAGAGTTACGCCTTCGACCTGAGAAACCTGCTTGGCACCTTTCAGAGAAATTTCCCCAAGCAGCGGATGTTGATCGATCTGATCCAGAAGTATTCGGTCACACACATCCTCGTGCACTGGGATCTGCTGCGGAAATACCAGAAAGATCCAGATGCCCGCGCTATCGTGCGGCCCCGTTTCGATTCCCTCAAACGGTATGTCCGGGTGCTCCACGACAACGAGGAGAGCACGTTGTTCCGGATTCAGGAGTTTTTCCCTGTCCAGAGGATCATCAGGACCTATGCTTCGTACCACCTGCGGAACAACCTGCTCGAGGTCTCCCTGAAGGATGCCTATTCGGGCCGGATCCGTGTCACGTTCAACGGGCGGTTGATCGACCTGCGCACGCTCGATCAGGACACCTTTTCCCTCGACCTGCGCAGACAGAGCCTGCACACTCCGGGGAACCGGGTGGAGATCTCCTTCGAGGCCCCCATTCGCCTGGAAGATATCCGTTTGGCCCCTATCCAGGGGAGCTCATCAAACCGGGGCGACTCCCGATAGCAGCGGCCCACCACCTCGCACGAGGCATGCAAAACATTTGCTTCCTGGCCCCAAAATCCATACAATCGGACGATAGTGAACGTCTCTGCCCTCATCGAATCCCTGCGCCCCAGACAGTGGCACAAGAACCTCTTCATCTTCGCACCCCTGATCTTCTCTCAGAGTGTTACTGACTGGCCCTTGCTGCAGAGATCTCTGCTGGCTTTCGCGGCCTTCTGCCTGCTGACTGGTGCGGTCTACGTCTTCAATGACCTGCATGACCTGGAGGAGGACCGGCACCACCCCCTCAAGTCTCAGCGTCCTCTGGCCTCGGGCCGATTGGGAAAGCCGCAGGCCTGGGTCGCCTTTTCCCTGCTCAGCATCGGGAGCCTGGCACTCGCCTATGCCCTCTCACCCAAATATTTTGCTGCCGCCCTGGTGTATTACGTTTTGCAGCTTGCCTATTCCCTCGGCCTCAAACACATCGTTATCCTCGAGCTGTTCATCATCGCCTCCGGCTTCCTGCTGCGTGTCATATCCGGCGGCCTGGTCATCGAGGTCTCGCTCTCGCCCTGGCTCCTGATCTGCACATTCCTCCTGGCGCTGTTCCTGGCCATGGGCAAGCGGCGGCACGAGCTGGTCCTGCTGGAGGACGAGGCCCAGGCCCACCGCCCCATCCTAAAGGAGTATTCCCCCCTGCTCCTCGACCAGATGATCTCCGTGGTGACCGCCTCCACCGTGGTCGCCTACTGCCTGTACACCATCTCGGACGAGACGGTGGCCAAGTTCGGGACCACCAACCTGATCTTCACCGTCCCCTTCGTCATATACGGCATCTTCCGATATCTCTATCTCGTGCACCAGAAGAACCTGGGAGGCAGCCCGGAGGCGCTCATCCTCAAAGACAAGCCCCTGCTGCTGGCCCTGGTCCTGTGGATCGCGGTATCCGCCATAATCCTGTACGCCTGAGGGAAGACCATGAGTTTATCCAAAGTCGCAGTCCTGAAAACCAAACCCGAGACCGTGGTCGAGGACTATCGGAAGCTCCTCCACCTGGCTGAATACGGGGAATACATCCCCCGGGACCAGGAGACACTTCTCAAACTCAACCTGTCCTGGACAAAATATTTTCCCGCCTGTTCCAGCGAACCCTGGCAGGTTGAAGGCCTGGTCAAGACGCTGATCGACGACGGATACGCACCGGAGCGCCTGTTTCCAGTGGAGAACAAGACCGTGGTGACCGACCCGGTCAAGGGAGCACGGAACAACAAGTGGGCCCCCATCCTCGAACGAAACAACCTGAGATATTATCCCCTGCCCGAGGTGGAATGGATCACCTACACATTTAAAGAACCGCTCCTCAAGCTCAACGAGATCTTCCCCGAAGGGATCGAGATCCCCAAAATGTATGTCGGCAAGAACGTGATCCACCTACCCACGGTCAAGACTCACGGGCACTCCACGACCACGGGTGCGGTTAAGAACGCCTTCGGCGGGCTCCTGAAGGAGGTCCGCCACTACGCTCACAAATACATGCACGAAGTACTTGTGGATCTGATGATCATGCAGAAGGAGCTCCATCCCGGGATCTTTGCGGTGATGGACGGAACGGTGTGCGGGGACGGCGCAGGGCCCCGGACCATGATCCCCCGGATAAAGAACCTGATCCTGGCCAGCGGCGACTCCGTGGCCGTGGATTCCGTGGCCGCCCGCTTGATGGGCTTCGATCCCATGAGCATCCCCTACATCCGGATGTGTCACGAGCGCGGATTGGGTACGGGCGATCCCCGGGAGATCGAGATTGTGGGCGAGGATATCGCCGGGATCGATTTCGGCTTCAAGACCACGAAAAGCCTCGTCATCTGGGGAGATCAACTGCTGCGCCGAGGGCCGCTGCGGTTCCTGGAACGGCTCCTGCTACATTCGCCCCTGGTGGTATGGGCCCCGCTGGCCAGCAACGTCTATCACGACCTCCTCTGGTATCCCACGATCGGGCGCAAACGCATCAAACAGTTCTCCCGCACCGACTGGGGAAAACTGTGGGAGAAATACTAGTCGGATCCGGCCAATTGCTGGCTAATCTTCCTTCAGGCTCATCACGATCACTTCATAGCCTTCCCGATATGGTGGATCGACAAAAAGGTCCATGAACTTGAGCAGCTGGTCCTGATAGATCTGGCTCTTCTCGTTGCACACGGCATCGTCTTCGCTCTCCCAAATGCTGACACAGATGTTCTTCCCTGTCTCGCGGTCACTTATGAAATACGCCGCGTTGAAGCCTTTCTGTGATTTAAAGGCCGGCACAACACTTTCCTTGAACAGCTGTGCGGCCTCATCGATCTTTTGGAGTTCCGTCTGGATGATGGTGAAACGCGCAAACATGTCATCTGCCTCCATTAATGGCTGTCTATCCCTGTGCTGAATACTAGACTAATGATTCAAAAAGGGTGTGTCAAATCTCCTTTTGGTCACCTCTTCCCGAGCTCTCCCGCGATGGCCTCCGCCATGTTGGTGGTCAGCTCTTCCACATACTGTCGTGCGGCCTCGGCGTCAAAGGCGGCCGGATCCCCGGCATAGCCGAGCGGGGTCACGGACTTCATGTCCCTGATCCATCTCCCGGCATCCTCCCAAGACAGCCGGGTTGGCTCCAGGGTGCGGGCCAGCTCCACATCCACCAGTCCCGGCAGATAGGCGGCCACGATCCCTGTCTCGAGCCAGCCGGCGTGGACATCCATGTACTTAGGGGGAGCAGCCTCGAGGGAGGTGGCCCCGAAGAACAGGATGTGCGGCTCTTTTCCGGTGAGGGAGGTACATGCGGCCCTGGCTTCAGATAAGAGGAAGTGGATCTCCATGCCCAGGCCCTCACGGGTCTTTTTTATCGTCTCGATGATCACCGCGTTGTGGGCACCGTCTCCATGGCTGTTGATGGTGAAGACCCGGTCGAAGCCCCAACTTTTCAGAGACTCGAAGGTGTCATGCAGCACAGACTCAAGGGTGCCATCCTGGACAGTGAAGGTGCCGGGAAAGACATGGGAGGAGCGGTTTATCCCCCAGTAAAAGGGAGGCGCGGTGACGGTGGAAACACCGAGCGCCTCCAGCTTGCGCCGTGTCAGCTTGCACCACAGCGATCCCAGATACGAATCGATGCCGCATACCATGTGCGGGCCGTGTTCCTCGATGACCGCCGTGTTCAGCAGGACTATGGCTCCCTCCTCGACCGCCTTCTCGATCTCCTGCCATGTCATGTCTACCATTGTCTCGTTGAAGATGGAATAACCCCCCGATGTCAATGACTCCGGATCCGTGAATTCCATCTGAACAGCGGGCTGCAGCACAGCTGCCGGCTCATGATCCGCTGCAGACTCCTGCACTTCGGACGGCTGCTGAGAGCATGAGGCAATCCCCACTAGGATCAAACATAGAACAACGGCCTTGATGTTCACTGATCTCATTCTACCCCCTCGCTCTGTTAGACTCTGCACTTCGATCCATAGCCTGAATAATTACTCTATCATATTCCCTAGCGATAATACTCGCTCCGGCGGGGAATTATTCAACACTCTGCATGCTCTGATGGATCGTCGAGGAAGCGCATGCATGGAGGCCGGAAGCTGTGAGCAGGCCTTTACTTTCGCTGGTGTTTCTGGAATATTGGAGCCGGGAAAAACATGGCCAAAGCCTCTCGAGAATTTCAGGTCTTTGCCAAACCAGCAGGGGCCTCCTGCAACCTCGGCTGCCTCTACTGCTACTATTTGGACAAGGGCACGCTCCTTTCCGATGCCGCGCCTCAGCGCATGCCGCTCGACCTGCTCGAGGCCTACATCGCACAGCACCTCGCCTCCTGCCCAGAGCCCGAGGTGCGCTTTTCCTGGCATGGGGGCGAGCCGACCGTCCTGGGGCTGGATTACTTCCGCACGATCGTAGCGCTGCAGGAGAAGCACCGTCTGCCCGGGCAGACCATCCTCAACGGCATGCAGACCAACGGGAGCCTCCTGGATGACGACTGGGGCCGCTTCCTGGCACAGGAGAGATTTGTCGTGGGCATCAGCATGGACGGCCCTCAGGATATACACGACCGCTTTCGATTGACCAAGGACGGCAAGCCCAGCTTCGAGCGGACGCATCGAGGGTATGAGATCCTGCGTAAGCACAGTGTCGGATGCGACATCCTGTGCGTTGTGAATGCCTACAATGTACAACATCCCCTCGAGGCCTACCGTTTCTTCAGGCAGATCGGGGCCACATACCTGACCTTTCTGCCACTGGTGGATCCTCGTCCGGAGGCCGAGGGTGGGATCGGTCCCTTTACCGTTCCTTCGGAAGCCTGGGGCGAGTTCCTCTGCACCGTCTTCGATGAATGGCTGGAGCACGACATCGGCCGCATCAAGGTTCAGATCTTCGAGGAGGCAGCCAGGTCGGCGTTCGGTCTTGAGCACTCCCTCTGCATCTTCCGGCCGGCCTGCGGAGACATCCCCGTGGTCGAGCACAACGGCGATTTCTACTGCTGCGACCACTTTGTCGATGTACAACACCGACTGGGAAACATCTGCGAGACTCCCCTCGTCGCACTGCTGGAGAGCCCGGAGCAGCGGGCCTTCGGGCAGGCCAAACTCGATACACTACCCCGCTACTGCAGGGAATGCGAGGTCATGGACATGTGCCACGGGGAATGCCCGAAGAACCGTTTTCTCCGGACGCCGGACGGGGAAGCTGGGCTGAATTACCTGTGCGCGGGCTACAGGCGGTTCTTCAACCACTGCCTCCCCTGGGTAATAGAGGTTGGGGCGGAATGGCAGAGACAGGCCCAAACGGCTCAGACCAGTAAGACACCGGCCTTCCGAGAGGGGACACACCGCAGTCCGGGGCGCAACGATCCCTGCCCGTGCGGCAGCGGCGAGAAATACAAAAAATGCTGTGGGAAGTGAGAATACTCGCCTTCGCTGGGGCCGGCAGACTGGGTTGAGCTTGAGAAACCCCGCCTCAGTTTAGGACTTCAGCTTTTCCTTGAAGAACGCGATCGTACGCTTCCAGGCAAGCGTGGACGCCTCCTTGTGGTAGCGTGACCCGGTGTCATTGAAGAAGGCATGGCCGGCCCCCTCGTACATGAAGCTCTTGTATTCGATACCAGCGGCCTCGAGCGCCTTCTCGAAAGCAGGGATGCCGGCATTGATCCGCGCGTCCTCTCCCCCGTAATGGCAGAGCATTGAGGCCTTGATCTTGGGCACGTCCTCGACCGCGGGCTGGCTGCCGTAGAACGGGACCGCTGCCGTGAGGTCCACTGAATTGACGGCGACCTGGTTGGTCATGCCTCCACCCCAACAGAAGCCCATGCAGCCCACCTTTCCCGTGGACTTGGGGTGTGTCTTCAAATACTGGACAGCGGCCACGTAATTCTTTACCGTCGCCTCGCGATCCAGCTCCCGCATTTTAGTTCGCGCCTCATCCACATCATCCGGTGTCCCGCCCAGAGGAGAGCAGGCATCCGGAGCGATGGCGACAAATCCCTCCAGGGCCACACGCCTGGCCACGTCCCGGGTGTGGGGATTCAGGCCCCGGTTTTCGTGGATCACGATCACGGCAGGGAGCTTTGCGGCCTCCTTGGGCATCGCGAAATGGGCCTTCATCAGACCGGTTTCCGCAGGATATTCGATGTCCTCCACCAACAACCGCGGATCGTCTCCCGGCACCATCTGAGCCCGCAGGTAGCTGTTTTCCAGCAGAGGAAGCAAAGTGCAGGCCGCAGCCACACCGCCGGCAAGAGCTGATAATCTCTTTAAGAATGCCCGGCGATCCAGACTTCCACCGGCGTACTCATCGTAAAGGTCCAGTATTTTTTGATCCATGTTCCCTCCTTTATATTCCTGAATTATTAATCGTCTTTCAGATCGGCAAGCCTCTTCTCGGCCACACCCATTTCCTTGATCGTCGAATCCGTCTCCCCCCAGAGGGAGAGAAACTTTTCGTAATATTCGACGGCCCGGGATGCGTCTCCGGTCTTCTCGAGGGCCTGGGCCAGCTGAAAGTGGGCCTGGATCCAGGGAACCATCCCCTCGTAGCTGACCCAGGACATGTCGATCAATTGGGTAGATGTGTCCACGGCCTCATCCCAGCGTTCCGCTCGGGTATAGGCCTTGGCCAGAGCCTCAGTCAAAAACGGATTGTCATAGGCCTGGACCGCTCGGATCTCTTCCAGGGCTTCCAGCGAGGCCTCAGTTTCCCCCCTGGCGGCCAGTATTTCCGCCTCCAGGATGTCGTGCCTCCTCAGGCTGTCCCTGTTGTAGCTTTCGTTCGCGGCGATCCAGGTCTTTATGGCGTCCAGGACACTCTCGGCCTTCTCTATCCCACCAGCATCCACCATGGCGCGCCCCAGGAGGGAGTGCAGCCAGATCCAGCCCCCTGTCAGGGGAACGAGCTCGACGGATCCCTCGAGCAGCTCTAGTGCCGCCTCATCGTTCCCTCGCGCCGTCTCGCCTGTCGCCCACCAGAGCCTGTTGCGGGCGACACTGGCCATGGCATTCAGAGACTCATGGAGGAGAGAGGCCTGTTCGAAGTGCTTGGCCGCAGCATCGAAGCGGCCGCGGCGCAGCTCCAGCTGTCCAAGGGACCGGTAGGCGCTCCCGCGCTCGTTGGCATTGGTGTGTACCGTCCGCTTCTCGAACACGGTCTGCGCTTCTTCCAGGCGGCCCGCCTCGATCAAGATCATTCCATACTCGTGGTTCAGGTTTCCCTGGAGCTCCCAGTTGGGACTCACCTCGAAAGCTCGCTGAAAGAATTGGATGGCCTCCTCCACCCGGCCTTCAAGGCCAAGGCAGGTCGCCGTGTTGATCAGCGCCGAGGCATGCTGGGGATTCAGCCGGAGGACGTCCTGGTAGGTCTTTATAGCCCGGTTTGTGTCGCGTATGCTCCGATACTCGTTCCCGAGGTTGTAGAGGGCGGTGAGATCGTCCGGATAGCGCTCCAGGTGCAGCTTATAGAACCGGATCGACTCTTCGAAACGCCGCATGCTGCCGTGATAGAGGGCCTGGATCAGGTATTCCTCCCGGGGCCCGACGCGGTCGAGCCGGGCCAGAGCCTCCTTGAAGTTTTCCTCCGCTTTCTCCACATTGCGATAAACGAAAGACGCATAGGAATTTCCCAGCGCCGCGTAGACCATGGTGAAATCCGGATCGATCTTGAGCGCTTCTTGGTAGTGATCAACCGCTTCCTGATATTGCCCCGCGCCCCATGCGGCGCTGCCTCTGGAATAGAGCTGCAGCGCCTCCAGGGACCCAGTCGTAACCGCTGCCAAGGGCTTGCCCTGCATCTGGATGGTATCCAGGGATTCGCCCAGGCCCTGGCGCAGGTCCTGGATCGCGGAATCCAGGCTGTCGAGGAGCCCGTCTTCCTCATCGGTACGTTCCGCGAAACTGGCCACTGTGTCTCCGGAGACAGGAGCCATCAGGCTCAGCGTCAGCAGATACTGTTCTCCCACCATGCTCAGCTCGGGCACGATGAGCCCCTTGATCCGAGCCCGCTGGCAGATCTCCCGGCCGACAGCCTCGTCTACCAGTGTATCGGATGGTTTCTGCATGAGCTTCAATATGCTGTTGATGCGTGACTTCGACACAACATTGACGTATTCAGACTCTTCGAGGCCGACCCTCAAGGCTAGTGACAGCGCCTTGCCCAGGTCGGCCTGTTCCTCCTGATTCTGGAAATCCGCGATCAGGACCCAGTCCCGCTCCGCGAATCCCAGGAGTGAGGTGGGCCGCATCAGGAAAAACAGGCCCACGGCCAGGACTACGGGCACGACGATCGTCAGGATCGTCCGCACAGGGGAGGCGAACCAGCTCCTGAGAAAAAGGGCCGCGCTCTCGGTGGTGGAGATCGTCTCCAGCCTGGAACTCTGATCGTCCCTGAGCCTGGAGGTTTCCGTCACTTGAAACTCGAGGTCTCCTTTGGAGGCAGACTCGAGAGCGAACAGGACATCACGGGAGGATTGGAAGCGATCCTCCCGCCGCTTCTCCAGGCAGCGCTTGATGATGTTCTCCAGGGCCGAGGGCAGGTTCTGCACCAGGCCCGCTAGCTCCGGGGGATCCTCCTTGAGCACCGCACTCATGGTATCTGCCGGAGATTCTCCGCTGAAGGCCCGCCGGCCCGAGATCATCTCGTAGAGGACCGACCCGAAAGAAAATATATCCGATCTGTGATCGATCTCCTTGCCGCGGACCTGTTCCGGGGACATGTATCCCAGGGTCCCCAGGATCATCCCGGGTTCCGTGGTCCTGGTTATGGTCACAGCCGCTTCCTGTGCCCCCTCTTCGAAGAAACGGCTCTTTGCCAGCCCGAAATCGAGGATCTTGATCCGTCCCTCTCCGGTGATCATGATATTTTCGGGCTTGAGGTCGCGGTGGATGATCCCCCGTTCATGGGCATAGGCCACGCCCGAAGCGATCTGCTTGGCGTAATCCATGGCCGCGCTCGGGGGGAGCGCACTTTCCCTGAGCCTGTCCCTCAGCGTGTCTCCGTCGAGCAGTTCCATCACGGCGTAGGGCGCTCCCCGATCCTCCCCGAAGTCATGGATGGCCAGGATGTTCGGATGTGAGAGGGCCGCCACGGCTTTGGCTTCCCGCTCGAAACGCTTGCGGCTCTCGTCGGAGTGAATCATGTCGACAGGCAGGACCTTGACCGCTACACGCCGCTTGAGGCGCTGGTCCTCGGCCACGTAGACCTGCCCCATCCCGCCCTTTCCAAGTTCTTCGATGATCTCATACCGCCCTGCGAGCATGGAGCCGGACTTGAGGTCTTCCATCAGAGTTCTCCTTCAAGATCAGAAATCACAAGAGCCTGCATATCGGGTGGAGCCTTTGCCGCTGAGATTCAGGTTACTATTAGCACAGGGAAATGGGCATGTCAAAGGGGAGGAGACATTGGGCTAGATCAGGATATCCTTCTTCCTGTATCTCCAGAGGGTCAGCCCGAAGAGCACGAGCGACAGGGCCACAAAATACAGGACGCGCCACCATTCGAGCCCGTAATCGGGGCGCATGATCCCGGCGCTGTCCACAAACTTGAACGGGCTTATGTAGCCGAACATTTCCGCGTCAGGAGTGACCTTGGACAGGGAGTCGAAGAAGTAGCTTCCCACTACGATGCCGATGGAGATGCCGGCGTGGGGACGGCCCCGCTTGACAAGGAGCGAGAGGAACATCCCGATCGCGCCGAAACTGAGCATCAGGAGCATCGCGTACAGCGAATGTGTCAGGAACGCTGAGATCCGGTACTCGCTCTCTCCCTTGAACAGTTCGATGCTCAGGAAGCCGACCAGGACCGTGGCCCCATTCAGCACCAGCAGGTAGGACAGGTAGGCCAGCAGCTTGCTGCAGAAGACCTCGGCCCGGGTCACCGGTTTTGAGAGCAGGAATTCGGCGGTCTTGTCGGGCTCCTCCCGGGCCAGGATCCTGCCGGCCAGCATGATCGAGAAGAAGCTCCCGAGGAGCATGATGAACATCGAATTGCGCGTGGTGTAGAAGCCCAGGACATTGGTCAGGTTGTCGAAGCTCGCTCCGAAGGCGGCCATCATATTCTTCATGAAGGCGTTCTCGAAAAAGGCCTTCATCTGCTGCATGATGGTCTCGTCCATCATGACCGGGAAGAACACCATCCCCATCACGATCAGGGCACAGATCGAGATGCACCAGGCAATGGTGGAGCCCCGGTAGCGTTTGAGCTCCCTGCGAAAGATGTTCCAGCTGATCATTGTACAGGCCCTCCATCTTCAACATCAGGAGGCTCCTCATCGTCGTAGTAGTGCATGAAGATCTCTTCCAGGGTCGGCTCCTCGATCAGCAGGTCCTCCACCTGCTGCCCGGCCAGGACCCGGAGGAGTTCCTCGATCCGGCCTGAATACATGAAATTCAGCGCGTGGTTGTGTTTCCGGGGAGAGAGCATGCCGTCGATCGCGAACCGATCCCTCAGGTCCGCCGAGGCGAACTCCACCTCGACCTTGCGCAGCTGCTTCCTGCGCAGCGTCTCGATGTCCTCGACCGCGATGATCCTCCCCTCCTTGATGATCCCCACGCGCCGGCACATCTTCTGGACCTCGCTCAGCGTATGGGAGGAAAAGAACACGGTTGTCCCGTCCTGGTTTTCCTGCCGCAGGATGTCGAAGAACTTGTTCTGCATCAGCGGGTCCAGGCCGCTGGTGGGCTCGTCCAGGATCAGGAGACGGGGCCGGTGGATGAGGCTCTGCAGGATCGAGACCTTCTTCTTGTTTCCCTGGGAGAGGTCGAGGATCTTCCGGTCCAGGTCCAGGGCAAAGGTCTCGGCCAGCTCCTCGGTCCGCGCAGCGCAGTCCACGCCGTAGAAATCCGCGGAATAGCTCAGCAGCTCTGCCACGTCCATCTTCTCGTAGTAATTCACGTCCGAGGGCATGAAGCCGATATGGCGCTTTATCTCCTTACTCTCCTTGACGATGTCCTTTCCGAGGATCGTGCCGCTGCCGCTGGTGGGGAAGATCAGGCCTAGCAGGGTCCGTATGGTGGTGGACTTGCCTGCGCCGTTGGGCCCGATGAAGCCGAAGATCTCGCCTTCCTGGATCTGGAGGTCCAGGTCGAGGATGCCCCGGTCCTTGCCGTAATACTTGGTGAGTTTGTGGGTCTCGATGACATTCATTGTCCTGCCTTCATCCGTAGAAACGATGTAACATCTCCATCTTTATCACTATACTACCGTGCCAAGATTTATATTCAACTGGATACACATGCTGTCCGGATGGCGGTTCTGGAAAGGAGGCCAGGGTTTGTGAAGCGTTCCTCTTTCCTCGCTGCGGGCTGCCGTTACCGCTTGAGGGCCGCGATCCGCGCCCTGGCGTCATCCGCCTCGACCAGGCCCGGGTCCGCATCCTTCCAGAGCTCGAGGAATCGATCGTAGTACTCGATGGCTTGTTCTGTTTGGCCCTGCTGTTCACAGATTTTGCCAAGCATGTAAAAGCTTATCGCATAGATGTCCCCGGCGAAGACGATTCCGGATATGAGGCTGGATATGCGCTCATATTCCTTCTGCGCATTTTCCAGGTCACCCGAAACATACAAGGCCCTGGCCAAGGGTTCGAGAGAAAAGGCCGGATAATCGAGCGGGCCGTATTCCAGTAGCGAAATGCTCTGTTGGAACAATTCGATGGCGCGGTCTTGGTTTCCCTTCTGCAGCTCGATCTCTCCGGAGGCATGATAGAACAGTTGGATGGCTTTCCGATTTCTCCCCGAATCGATGAGAGCCTTGAGCTCGCCTGCGGTCTTCTCCGCTTCTGCCAGGGCATCCATCTGGGTATAGGCCAGGCATTTAAGGAACAGGGCCTGCTGCATGGAGGGACTATAGTTGACCTGGGCTGCCGCAGTATAAGCCGAATCCGCCTCTTTTATCGCTTCTTGGGACCTGCGGGTTCTATAGTATAGATAGGAAGTCTCTCTATGCCCCCTGGAAATCCACCTCGGCTGGTTGAATCCCCGTATGAATTCCCAGAGACCATTCAATTCGGTTAGAACATTTCCGTATTGTCCTCTTTGATAATGAAGAAAGACAACTCCAAAAAATCCGAAAATGCGAGCAATTGGCTCTTTCCGTTCCAAGAGTTTCCTATACTCTGTTTCCGCTCCGTCCAGATCTCCCCGCTGCTGGAGGATATCTCCCCGCCTGGCTATGATTTCAAAGAGAGAGGGATCGAGCAGGAATGCCTTATCCAGCTCCTCCTGCGCACGGTCCGGGTCTCCCATATTGCGAAACTGGAGCGAGAGGTCTAAATAGATCAGGGGATCTTCGGAATAGTCCCTGAGATAGCTCCTCAAGAGCTCCTCCGCCTTGTCATACATATCGGCCCTGCGATAGACAGCCGAAAGGTTCGTGTATACGGTCACCGAGGAATCGCCGTATTTGATGCTCTCTTCATACCAGTGGATGGCCTTGTGTATCTCGGCAAGCCTATCATAAATAATTCCCAGGTTGTTATAGGCGTTCAGGGCATCGGGATAGAGTTCCACGAGTTTTTCAAAGGCCTCGACCGCCCTGTCATAGGTCTCCTCTGTTTCAGTGTAGTAGTCCCCCTGGATCTGCAGGCGCTCTCGATCCGGGAGCCGTTCCGCGAGTGCCATGGCCTTCCGGATGTATTCTCCGCGCTCGTTGTGGAGGCGTAGGTTTCCGTAGCTCATGGCCATGGACCGGTAGGCCATGGCAAATTCGGGATCGATGGCCACGGCCTTCTCCATGGCAGCAATACTCGCCCGATTTTCCGCATTCAAGTGGAGTTTCCGCCCCTCGACATAGAACTTGAGGGCCTCGGGATGGGCCGTGGTGATCTCACTCACATGCCGGTCGATGTCACCAGCGATCTCACTCCTCGTGAGGTTGAACTGCCGTTTTATCCAGGGCGTCAGCTCATCCACCATGGAGAAGAAGCTCTCGTCTCCTGTCCCTTCGAACCGCTCAGAGGCCACCACCTCCGCCGTGGCCGCATCATGCAGAGTGATGTTCATGCGGTAAACATCTCCCCCCCTGGTGTAGCTTCCCGTCAGGATGTGGTTGACGCCCCCCCGGGAAGCCACCTCCATGAGCGTGTCTGTCGAATAGTTCTGAGCCTCCAGCTGATTCAGATCCTCCAGGATGTCATACACCTTGATTCCGGTGAGGACACGCATGTACTTGGATTGATGAAGGTCGCTGGTCACCAGCTCTGTGAGCGCTGTCCTCCATTGATCCAGCTCCGCATCGCCCGTGGAGTTCTTGAAGTACAGGACCGCCAGCGAGGGTTTTCCACCTGCCTCTGGGGCCGCTGCCTTTGGGCCCAGGAATTTCCAGCCGATGAGGGCGATCACAACTAGGGCCGCGACGATCAGGGCCGGGACCAGCAGCTTCTTCACACTCAGGGATACGGTGATCTCCTTCGATGTGAGCGGCACGCCCTTGGGCTCTTTCAGCTGTGTGGTTGGCATCCCCTCCTCGATCCCATCGATAGCGGAGCGCACAGCTTCTGTACTCTGGTACCTCTCTGATTTGTCCTTTGCCAGGCACCTGAGGATCAGGGCGCTCAGGTCCTCAGAGATCCGGGGATTGAACTGCCTGGGATCCTCCGGCTTTTCGCTTTTCTGTTTGATGCCCACAGCAAAGGGCGTGTCCGCCTGGAATGGCACCCGGCCCGTGAGCATCTCGTAGAGGATGATCCCCAGGGAATAGATGTCGGCACGCTGGTCGACCTCCTTGGCCTCCACCTGTTCAGGGGACATGTACTCGGGAGTGCCGATCATGATGCCGGGGCCGGTGAGCCCCTTGGCCTTGAGGGAGCGTGCGATCCCGAAGTCCATGATCCGGGCGCTGCCTTCCTTGTCGATCATGATGTTGCTGGGCTTCAGGTCCCGGTGGATGACCCCCAGGCGGTGGGCCTCGGCCAGGCCGTCACAGATCTGCCGCGCGATGTTCACGGCGGTCCCGATCCCCATCTGGCCGCTCATCCGGATCATGCTCTTCAGGTCTTCCCCCGGGATGAACTCCATGGTGATGTAATGCGTCCCCCGGTCTTCCTCCAGGTGGTACATGCGGGCCACGTTGCGGTGGCCGATCTGTCGGGCCAGCTTCAGTTCGTTGCTGAAGCGCTCGATGATGTTCTTGTCTGAGGAGATCTCGGGCTTTATGAGCTTCAGCGCGATCTTCTCATCGATCTTGGTGTCGAGGACCTTGTAGACCTTGCCCATTCCCCCTTTGCCCAGCTCCTCGATGATCTGATACCGGCCCGCAAAGGTGATCCCCGTGGTCAGCTCCTGGATCGGCGTTTCGACGGTTCGGGTGTGGATCACGTCCATCTCGTCTCGTGTCAGCAGGGCCGAGGCGCATTCCTTGCAGTACTTGGACTCGGGTGGATTCTCCGTGTGGCATTTGGGGCATTCGGTGGCCATATTCCTCTCCCTATATGATCCCAAGACTAACAACAACCCCCCTCAGAGTCAAACCAATTTCCCTGGAAAAATACCTTCAAATAGACGGCTCTCTTTAGATTAAGCTCCAGCGCGTACGGGAAGAACTGAGGGATCCTGCAATCAGAAAAAATGGATACGAACTGCTGTCTTCTTTCAAGTCCAAAGGCCATTGGCAGGGATCTATTGGACAAAAGTGAAACATAATTGTGCTTTCTTTCGTAATACATATCCCTATATATTGATAGTACCATGATGAGAGATTATTTTGTTTTCTCGGGAGGGGAAGAGATGAAACCACAGATTTGGCTGATCCTGGCGATCTTTATGCTGGTTGTTTTCACATTTGGGCAAGAATCCTTCCAGATCGGCGCGCTCGGGGAAGAGGGGGAGCTGATCTTCCCTCGGCAGATCGCCGAGGGCCCGGACGGCGGCATCTATGTCTATGACCAGTCCGATGCCTTCATCAAGGTCTACTCTCCAGAGGGCCGCTACCTCCGCAAAATGGGTGGCGAGGGACAAGGACCCGGAGAGATCCAGCGCAGTGACGGCGTGTCGTTCGGCTTCACTCCCGACAAGGAGCTCATCTTCACGGAATTCTTCGGGGGGCACCCCTGGTTCACAGTGCTGGACCTGAATGGAAAGCTCATAAGGGTAATAAAGATCGATCAGAAAATACGATACGGAGTGAGCAAGGCTGTATGCCTCCCCGATGGGCGCCTCCTGGCAAAGTTCAACTGGTTCATCAAACCCAAGCAGGAGAAGGATCACTTCTATCATATCTACCCCCAACAGATTTTCCTGCTCGATCCCTCAGGCATTGAGCTTTCACGCAGCAAGAGGGCAGAATACATCTCCCGAATCTCATATGAGAGCCAAGGAGCTGATGCCCCCATCCCATTCACACCTGCTTTTGCCTGGTGTCCCTTTCAGGAAGACACCCTGCTCTTTTCCGACGGATTGAGTACGAAGTTACACGTCTATGATTTCGAGGGAAATTTGGTGAAAGAGATTTCCACTCCACTTCCGGAGCCACAAAAAGTATCCAATTCGGACCTCAAAGACTGGAAAGATAATTATATAGAGATGATGAAATCCCGCAGTCCAGATTGGTTCAACCGCTTCGGCAAGGTCATCACCAACTACAAGAAATCTCTTCATGATAAGCACCCCAATCTGAGTGAGGTGAGCCTGACTCCGGGGGGAAACATCTTCATAACTGGGACGCGGGATGAGGACAACCACGTCGACAGCTACTGGCTCCTGGACAGCAGCGGCGGAGAGCTGGCAATCCTCAGGACCAGCGCCCAGGGCGTCTGGATCTCACAGAACTTCATTTTTTACGGCCTGGTCAACGAGGACTATGAGGTGACCATCAAGGCCATGAAGAGATCGGGAATCGAGCAGGAAGACCTGCAGAGATTCGAGAGACTCGCTCCTGTCAAATAGCCCCGGCCGATCCCTTCCTCGTTTTGGCCAGAGCCTCAGCATCCGAGCTGATGGCTGTGCTACTGCATACTGGACATCAAACCCACATGAGTTCGATTTCTGTTTGACATTTTTTCGTATATTCAGGAGAATCCAAGGGCAGTTATTCGATCATTATAAGGAGCAATTTTATGCCCAGGACGATTCGTTTATTCCTTCTTCTGTTTGTGTCATTCGTTTTAGCTTTTTCTGCCTGCAGTCAGAAAGCGCACGATCTCGACGCGGCCCTTGCCGGTTTGAGCACGGACGAGCTGGCCGTGGATGTGGAGGTCCTCGCCTCGGATGAATTCGAGGGCCGGTTCCCCGCCTCCCCTGGCGAGGAGAAGACGATCGACTATTTAAAGAAGCGTTTCGCTGAAGTGGGGCTCGAGCCCGGCAACGGCGAAAGCTTTTTCCAGGACGTGCCAATGGTAGAGATCACCGCCACTCCGGCAGGCGATCTCGAGATCACCGGAGGAAAACAACCGCTCAAATTCTCATTCAAGGACGATTTCGTCGGAGTGACCCTCAGAGTCGCCGAGAAGGTGGCAGTCGAGGAATCCGACATGGTCTTCGTGGGCTACGGGATCGTGGCACCCGAATACCAGTGGAACGACTACGAGGGGATCGATGTCGAGGGGAAGACCGTAGTCATGCTGGTAAACGACCCGGGCTTTGCGACACAGGACCCGGATGTCTTCAACGGAAGAGCCATGACCTACTACGGCCGCTGGACCTACAAGTATGAGGAAGCAGCACGGCAGGGCGCGGCCTGCGCTGTGATCATCCACGAGACAGAGCCGGCCGCTTACGGCTGGGGCGTCGTCCAGAATGGCTGGACCGGTCCAAATTTCAGCCTACTGACAGAAGACGGCAATTCTTCACGGTGCGCGGTGGAATCCTGGATCACCCTGGAGGCCACCCGGGCGATCTTCGAGGCCGCGGGCCAGGACTACGAGGGCCTCAAGAAATCGGCGGAGCAGCCCGGTTTCAAGGCTGTTTTGCTCGGGCTGAAGGCCAACCTCGCCATGGATGTCAAGACCCGAGACTCCGTTTCCCGGAACGTCATCGGGCTCCTGCCCGGCTCGGATCAAAAGGACGAGTACATCATCTACACCGCCCACTGGGACCACTTCGGCCGGGACACGGCCCTGGAAGGAGACCAGATCTACAACGGAGCCCTGGACAATGCCACGGGCACAGCGGCCCTGATCGAGCTGGCCGAGGCCTTCTGCACTCTAGGCTCCCCTCCCTCGCGGTCCATCCTGTTCCTGGCAGTCACGGCAGAGGAGCAGGGGCTGCTGGGTTCGGATTACTACGCCACGAATCCCATCTATCCGCTGACCAAGACCGCGGCGGTCATCAACATGGACAGCCTGAACATCTACGGCCGGATGAAGGACATACGCATCATAGGGTATGGCCAGTCTGAGCTCGACGACTATGTCAAAGCCTATGCCCGGGAAGTGGGCCGGGTAGTCCTGCCCAATGCCACACCCGAGAAGGGCTCATTCTTCCGCTCCGACCACTTCCCCTTCGCCAAGCAGGGCGTGCCTGCCCTGAGCGCGGGCTCCGGCATCCAGCATCTGGAGAAGGGAGAGGAGTGGGGACTCGCCCAGCAGGAGCAGTACATCCGGGACAAGTATCACAAGACCTCGGATGAGTACGACCCCGATTGGGACCTGAGCGGCGCCCTGGAAGACCTGCATATGTACTTCACGCTCGGCTACCGCCTCAGCATGGAAGCCGGCTTCCCCAATTGGAAGGAAGGCAGCGAGTTCAAGGCGCGGCGGGACACGGCCATGGGCGCAGCCCAACGTTGATCAAGGTCCTGAGGCACGAAGAATCTGCTTTCCCCTCCGAAGAGGGATTTGAGATGCTCAGGTTCTGGGAACATTTTCGGTAGACACCCATTCCCGCCTCTTATATAGTTGTCTGAGCAGCCTTCCCTGACTCGATCGGCAGCCATGATCGGCCCAGCCACTTGGGGGCCGGATCGAATAATCCGGAAGCGGTCGGTGTAGATTCAGTGAGTGCAAAACGATGAAAGGACTGATCATATTTCTGGCGATCGCGATCGTTGGCGCCGTCATCCTGATCGCATATTTTTTTTCTTTAGAACGCAAAAAAAAGCTCCAGGCCTATGCCGCCTCTTTGGGCTGGCAGTTCATCGCAGAAAGGGACAAGGGGATGAGCGCTCGTTATCCCTCCTTCAAGTGCCTGAAACGCGGTCACAGCCGCTGGGCATACAACATCATGCGCGGCAGCCGGGACCAACGGGACGTTACAGCCTTCGACTACCACTATGTGACAGGGCATGGCAAGCACAGACAGGTCCACAACTTCTCCGCCCTCGTCGTCCAGAGCCCCCTGTCGCTCAAGTCTCTCTACATCCGGCCCGAGAACATCTTTGACAAGGTCTCTGATTTTTTCGGGGCAGACGACATCGATTTCGAATCCGCCGAGTTCAGCCGAAAGTTCTTCATCAAGGCACCTGAGAAACGCTGGGCCTATGATGTGATCCATCAGCAGATGATGGCCTATCTCATGGAAGCGCCGAGATTCCATGTCCAGCTCGAGGAAGAGGATATCATGGTCTGGCGCAGCAGTCGGTTCAAGGAAGAGGATTTCGAGGACGCCATTGCCCTGATCCAGGGCATCCTGGAGCGGCTTCCGGGCTATGTCAGAAAACAGCTCAAGAATACTGCCGGCCAGGCAGGGGAATGAATTCAGGAGGGAACATGGAAGCGCTCTATGTACTCATCGGGATAACGGTACTGGTCCTGATCTGGGTCATCGCCAATTACAACACCCTGGTCAGACTCCGCCAGCACCTCAAGGATTCGTGGGCCGGGATCGAGACAGAGCTCCGGAGGCGGTATGACCTGATCCCCAACTTGGTCGAGATCGTCAAGGGGTATGCCGCCCATGAGAAACAGGTGTTCGAGAGCGTGACAGAAGCGCGAACCCGCGCGGTCGGCTCCTCCGGATCCCCTGCCCACCAGGCAGCGGACGAAAATGTGCTGGTCCAGGGGCTGCGAAATCTGTTCGCCGTGTCAGAAGATTACCCGGATCTGAAGGCGAGCGATAATTTTTTGGAGCTGCAGCGAGAGCTGGCCAACACCGAAGACCGCATCCAGGCGGCCCGCCGCTTCTACAATGGCAACGTGCGCGACCTCAACACCCGGATCGAGGTGTTCCCCTCCAATCTCATCGCCGGCCTCTTCGGCTTCACACAGGCGGAATATTTCGAGATCGAGGAGGTGGGAGTGGCCCGTGCCCCTCAGGTGGATCTGGCCCCTTAGGGAGATTCCGAGTCTGATTAGCTTAAGCTATTTTTTGATCTTGTGCAGCTCTTCCTTGAGGGCGGTCAGCAACTCTTTGAAGACCTCGGATGACACGTCCATGTCTTCCCCACCCTTGATCTTTATGCTGAATCTGTCCTTGTCCTCGTCGAATTCGGTCCAGACCTCATAACCCTCGGGAAGGCGCTCCTTCAATCTCTGGACCACCTTCTCATATTCGTCCTTGCTGGCTTCGTTGTGATCGCCGTGGATGAAGAGCGTGACAGTGCCCTCGTCATTGACGAGACCGATGGAATAGTTTTCTTCCTTTCCCACGAAGTAGACGTCTTTTTTCTCTTCGCCTTCCCCCTTGTGGATCATCTCGATGTGCACCGGTTCGGTATGCAGCTTGTAGGCGTA